>Ga0325414_1001282_pt1 | contig 23866 bp, 17 predicted proteins | sample PopdelMetagenome_8_FD_206183 | JGI IMG/M metagenome (GOLD analysis project Ga0325414, IMG submission 206183) | Populus deltoides microbial communities from Bellville, Georgia, United States - Leaf-PdKOR-R3 | ecosystem: Host-associated > Plants > Phyllosphere > Phylloplane/Leaf | place: USA... | reverse complement strand
AATTTCTCTAAACTATTTCTCTTTTGTTGAGCCATAAGAGCTTTGCAGCCGTTCAGAAAATATCAATACGGTGATAAATGAGTCTCTACTACATCCTTAGCTCTGCTCGGCATTATAACAGGATAGGTTGAGGCAGATTCGGTTGAAGGAGAGTCATTGAAGGTAACAATTATGCTAGGAGGAATTACCATGGTGAGAAAAGAGAAATTCTTAGTTAGAAATTTTGATGTGTATAATTTGAATGCATTCCAAGCCACTCCGTAGTTCTTGGATCAAGAACTCCACCGACTCGATCTGGAGCTCCTTGGAATCCTGATACTGCTTAGTCGCTAATTTGGCATCGAAAATAAGGTCGGACCTAAGCTCCTCCAAGTCCCTTCATACTCTCTGATGCTCTTATCTTCCCAACAATTCATTGAGTTCTTCAAGCTCTCTAATCATATGGCAAGCTCGGATCTCTCTGCCTCGCCTTTCTCTTAGCTCGATATGAAGGGAGATAATCTAAATGGTTCAAGTCATTTCGTGTCTCAATCAAAGTTAAATTTTCTTTATACATAATTTTAAGAATGCTTCCCTTATAATATTGGTGTGATGCATTAAAAGAATTAATTAATAAATTCTTTACATATTGTTTTCAAGATTTGAAATTATAAGATTAAAGAAGATAGCAGGACTTATTAACCATCAAACTAAAACATATCTTTGAAAGATAAAAAGTATAGTGTTCATGATCTCAAGACAGGCTCGATTAGAAGAAATAAAATGAGTGATTTGACATTGTTGTGATCTCCTCGGAACATATGTGTATAGTTTTCTGTATCGGCTCCGCACATTCCTTCAAAATTTGGCAAATGAGAAAGAATAATCCAATTCATGATATTACATCAGTGCTAATGCACGCTAGCTAATTCTGTAAATAATATATTCCTGATAAGCGTTAATTGAGCCGTGGCTAGACAGCAATTCAACGAATTTATGATTCTATACCTCTTTATGCACCAATATAATTACGTCCCTGGCCATTAATTAATCAAGGATCATTGATCTTCTCTCGAGACAAAGTTCCTCAATCTTCCAGTCTGCGTTAACTCGTTTTTAACTAATTTGCAAGGGAAAGTTGCTTGGATCCGATGCTTTCGCTTCTTGAGGAACCTTTGTAGTGATCTCTTCATTGGAAGACCAACCGGGCTGTAAAGCTGAGATGGTGAGATAGGTGATGAAGCAGATGGCTCCGACCCGACTGGGCTTCGCAATCTATCCTCCATTTCTCGACTTGCAAGCATTAGGATTGCTCTAGCCTGCAGTTCTGCAACATCACAAACTAAAACCCTTCCATTGTAAAAAATAGTTAGCTGCTTCTGCTCTTGTTGTTCAAGTTCTAATTGTCGGCTCTCATTCGACGCCTCCACCCTGCAATTAACCATGGATCGATTACTACCAATAAAAAAGAAAGGGAAAAAAAACCAATTGCTAATAACTTGATGAGCCCAGCTACAATTAATTAGTGCAATAACCGAAACAAAAGAAACCTAAGAAAGGAAACAGCGACCTACGTAAGAAGGAAAGAGAACTTACAGGGGTTGGTAACGGTGGTGGTGGCTGTCGGAATCCGCTGAAGTATGGAGGCGGAGTTCGAGATTGCAGTTTCTCTTCATGTTGAAGGGGAAAACAAACGTGTAGTTGAAGCACACAGAGAAATGCTGGCGCTGTTTATTTATCACAACGGTTAAAGCTGATAAAGAGAGAATGAAGAGCAAGACTAGGAGAGTTCTGGGTTTATATAGTGGGAAGAAGAAAAAAGAAAAGAAAAATTGTGGGGCCCAGAAAAAGGAGCTGTTCTTTTTTATTTTTTTTTTAAATAAAGAATCCTCTTGACAATCTATGGATTCAAACACGCACCGCACGAAAACTAGACGCCGAAAACATACGGCCCCATTTTTCATTTTTCATTTTTGCACGTGGAACATGATTTTTTTTTATTTTCTCAATTTGGAAACGCCGCCTTTACACGTGAATTTTTGGCTCTCTTTTTCTCTTGCCTCATATGCATTCATGTGATAGGGCCGAGGGCCGAGGGCCGACGCCCACTTATCCTATTTCATTTGATTTGATTATTTATATAGTTAACTTGGAATCTTTTTTTTTTTGACCTTTTTAATTAATTTCTAGCTTCGGTGCAATTATGTCGATGGTTCACATTGATCTTATTTTCTATTGTTCATGATGTCTTATTGGTTAATGGATCAATATGGCTTTATATAATGAGTTGCTTCTTCCTATCTAAAATTTAATCAATTTAATCTTTGAATATATTTTAAAATTCTTGCATATTTTTATGGTGGGATTTTTAGGCCAACTCACTCAAATTAATCATATAATTCATAATGAGAATCACATGACTTTTAAATTTAACATGACTCAAATTAATCACAAAATAAAGATAAATTAAGCCATTAATCCTTGTCTTTTTTCCCATATAAATCAAATCAATCATGAAGATCTAGTTAATTACATTATTTGAGTTCCTTGGACAAGCAATAAGTTTTCCAAGAATTTGTAAAACTTGAGCATAAATGAATTGATCAGCTGATTTTAAGTACAAAGTAAGGTTTCTCTATGTAAATTTATTTGAAAACATTATTACAATCTAATAATTTATAAAAATATTCCATCATTTCTATCACATAAATGCATATGTTAATACATATTATATTACAAATTAACTACAAAAGAAGAATTAATTCTATAACTCGAACTCAAAAAGATTATGATAAAATATTTCAAAAATGAATTACGATAACAGTGACCATACCACTAAAAATAATGGGGCAACTTGAAAGTGCGAAGGCTTTGAGGCTTGCCCCTTCTAATCTTGAGTGTGTTTGGTATTGTGGTAGCTGTTGTGGTTTGAAAAAAGTTGTTTTATAAAAAATGCTTTTAGTTGAGGTTGATCTGGAAAAATATATGTTTGGTTAAAACTGTGATTGAAATTGAGGTTGAACAAAAAGTTGTTTAATGTGTTTGGTTAAAAATTATAGTTCAATTTCATGTTATGGTATAATTATCTAAAAGGACTTCATTCATAATATTAATGAATAGTGACATGGAACTAACATTACAACCAATAAATTTTTGCAAATAGACCTAAACATATTAGAACAATAATTTATAATTGTCATTAAACTTGCAGCAATCTCATCACGTACGTAATCTATTCGCGAAGGCCTGTGGTGTCCTTGGCTTTGTGAATGTGGAACCACATCAGTTAGAAAATCATCGGGCACAAAATCAGGATGGCGATCGAACTCCATAAATGCCACATCTTACATTGAAGTTCTTCTAATGTAATTATGAATTGCCATGGATGCGACAACAATTCTTACTTGTGCCTTGTAATTAAAGGATGGCATATTCTGTAAGATTCACTATTTTTTTTTCCAAACTCCAAATGTACGTTCTTTCACACAACGTAATGAAGAGTGCATACGGTTGAAAATTTCTTCACGAGTTTGTGGTTGTCCTCGCCTCCTAAATTCTTGCAAATGATATCTCTGACCTCTATATGGACCTAAAAATCCATATTCATTAGGATATCCCGAATCAATCAAGTAGTATTTCCTTGTAAATACATATAATTTTTTTAATTGAAAATTGCAAAAAAAAAAACAAAATAACATTAATTATCACACACACACACACACACACACATATTACTACCTTCTGGTGGCTTAGAAAATTTTATACGTGGATTATCAATTGCTTTGAGAAAAATTCGTGTATCGTGTGCACTACCTTCTCAACCCGCCCAAATAAATGTGAATTGCATGTCAAAGCTACATGCAGCCATAACATTCTGGGTCGGCACACCTTTTTGTCCGATGAATGGAATTTGATTTTCAGAAGAAACACATGCACGCACATGTGTACTGTCGATTGCTCCTACATAATTCTAATATACAATAAACCAGTAAAATAACATCAATTTGAGCTGATTAAAAAAATAAGTTTCGCAAATTCATGAAATACGAATCACCATCAACAAATACGATTAATGACATTATCTTGAGATGTGGCATATATCTTGGATTGTTCACAATTTCACGCGGTGTGTTTACGAACTCAGGATCTGTAGGTTGAATTAAATTTATAGCGAGCAAACAAACTGATCTAAGAACTTCATTAAAGTACCTACTAATTGTTTCTCTTGAATGTTGGAATCTCTCCTGAACTTCCCTGTTGGAAGCACCCAAAGCTATTGTATAAAGAAATATTCCAACGTTTTCAAAAACACACATTCTTCTAGATGCTTTTAACCCATATTGGTTTTCAAGTTTAAAGCACAGACTCTGAAATGTCGTCGCATCCATCCTAAACATGTTTACACAGGGCTTCCAATGTCCATGTAATATTTCTATCAACCATTGCATTCTAGTGTTGTATGAATCCATACAAGGTTCCTTATATATATATAAGTATTATAATATAAAGTTATGGCACCTACCGTGCATAAAATCAATTTCTGATTATCAAACTCCCTTTCCCAAAACAACTCACCTTTTTCATCTGAATCGTTGTCGTCGTCAGTATCAGAACTGTGATTACAACTGAAATCTCCATCGTTTACAGGAGAATTACCATAATTACCGTAATTGGCAACGTTATTCATTACATCATCATAATCCCCGTCAAAAAGTGCTGAAAACCAGTGTGAATCCATATCTATCATGACATATAAATTTTTTTGTGAATAATTGAAAATTGTATGACTTGTTACAAAAAAACACAAATGGATAATGCAAATCGAAATACTATATTGTTCCATTTCTCCACGTTTATTGAAATTTTGCTCGGCTTGTAAATTTTATAAGGCTATATTTATTTGCAATTCAGTCCTTTACCTCCTTTGAAAGTGAAATTGAATTTTTTTTTTCCAAAATGCCTATTATCTCTAATCAAAATTTCTAATTCCACTTGCTATAAACAACCTAAAAAATAGAATTTCAAGAGACCAAAATGCGAATTCCAGAAACAATGAACAATTCACACACAAATTATTTTTCCTTTTCATTTCCAGCTTCCAATATTTCATTTCTTGTGCTAAATATAATGTCAACTATACCATATAGAATTAAAAATTTCATTTGCAAAACTGATTTATACATGGAGCAATAATATTAAGGATCCCTTTTCATTTCACAAAATGGGTCAATAAATAATAAGCATGTTTGCCACCTTCCCCTAAGATTCAAACCGCTTCTACTTATGGAATACTGCTTCAGAAAATTGAACAAGACAATAATAAAATTATGTAAAAGAATATACAATGACAGAGGTCTAACAAAGCTAACGATTTTCTACCCTTCACTATCCCGATGAACACCATAAACAGACATTTAAAAACCTAAGAAACTAACCTGACTTTTAATGAATGTCATAACATTAACAAATCGGCTGCAACATAATGAATTAAATGGAACTTACCTATTACAAATGTATAAATAGCAGCAATCAGCAACACTAGCAATTAGAAACAACCACTCTTGATTGCAGGTACTAACACATTCAATTTCTACCCAAAGAAATTGACAATATGCAAGTGAATAACTTCCCATACTTACTGCTAGTTATATACAAATACATAGAAATGGAAGTAATATTCCAAAAACTGTTACCTAACTTTCAAAAGCTACCATTCAAGAGCACCAAACATTCAAATGTGGCATACACCAACTGAAAATTTCAAAATTAGCAACCTAAACCTACCATTCAAGAGCAACTAACCAAACATTCAAAGTATAATACCAACAAGCAGTAGTCTCGGTTTCATAAATTATTATCACCAACCATTCAACTTCAAGTAACCGAATTGAAAAAGAGTACTTTAACAAGCTAAACATAACATTCAAAGTTAAGCATCCACACATTTAAGGTCTACAATTCAGAAATTAACATCTATGAAATTCCAACCCAACAACACTATTCAGTCATACATATATAGTAAAACATATATGGTAGTGGTGTTCCAAAAACTTAGCTATGAAAATACACCAAAACATGGGCAACTCCTTCTAATTCCAGCAACAATTGCAGCACAGGAAGTCTGCAAAACCAGTGGAAAAGATTTCAGACAAATAAATATGTTACTGGATTACAAAATTCAACATAAATGCAAAGACATGAATAAGGTAAAAAGTTAAAAACTGACCTTGTCCATCTAAGTTCGTCTGTGTTGGTCAAACATTATTTTCAGCCATGATATTTTTCTGTCAATACAACCCATTGCAGTCCACATCTCCCTCTTGCTCCTTGCATAGAAGAATTTAGTTGCAAAGGTATACAATGCACTACTAGAAGCAACTCCATCAATAGAGTGCAGTTCTTCCATTACCTCTTCAATGCTGCAACCTTTTTTTTTATCTCTACAAGGAGCTGTGATCCCTCTAAGCATGGAGACAGTCTCAACAAGTTTATCCAGACGTGCAACTAATACTGCTCCCACACCTTTTCCCCTTTTCTTTTTTCAGAATTGAGGTGTAGTCTGATGTGCACCCTTTCTCTTTAAACTGCTGGGGTTGTTGGTACTGTTTGTGACATTGCTTCCACCAACCATATTGCTAACATCACGAGTGAAATCAGGGATTGCATCATCTTCAGAGTCGCCACTTTCTTCTGCCATATTAGTATCCTAATTGGTTGTATTTTTCATTCAAGCAGCCACATTATCTTCATTTGATAAGAGTCCTTGTGAGGGAGTCCAAGTATATTGTCCCGTGGCCACTATGTTAGTAAACATGATATCGTACTTGACACACAACGAGGGCTCTATGCCAACATACCTAAACTTCTTTGCTCCTCTCATTTCCTGTGTAATGACAACTGGATGTAATTAGGACTGATAGTAGATGAATAAATAATACAACATGACAAAAAAATTTATGAGGCTATTGCAAATCAGCAAACTAACCTGAATTTTTGATTGCCACCATTCATCAGTTGCTGAGATGGTCCAAAGTTCAGTAGACCAACCAACTCCAGTTTCAGTTATTAATTTTTGCCATACCCTCCAGTCCTTTTTAATCCTATCCCATTTGTTTTTAAGCTAAGATTTTGATAATGAAAGGCCTGTCTGATCTTTGAATGACTGTACGATAAATTTCCAGCCAGCTTTATCAAAATATGTGTTTGGTCTCATGCTTCTCTCAATAGCTGTAATGCAAATGTCACAAAACACGTGCAACATTGCCTTGCTCCAAGAAGTTTTATCATGTGTGTCAGATCCATCCATTGCTTATGGTTGACAATGCAATGACAAATTAAACAAACAATTAACCATATGAACAAGAGATTGGATGCTGATAAGGCCATAATACAATAATAACAGAACAAGAAATTACATGTGCAGCAAAAGGTTAACCAAAGAATAACAAAAGGTTGAATGTTGACAAGGAATGAAAAACATAAATAAAGAAATTATCTATAGCAGCTTGGTTGACAATGCAAGAAAGAATTAAAAACACAATTCACTATAGCTGACAAAAGCTTTAATACTAATAAGGGATGAAAACAAGAAACTAAGGAACTAGTTCAAAAAAAGATTGAATGATGTGAAGTGTGAACTAAGAAACTTGACAAGGGAAAGAATATAAAAACCTACCCACGGTGGGATAAACCTATAAGTTTTTTTCATCAATTAGCAGGGGATGTTATAATTAGCAACTGAAATTATTTGTTTAATTTACTATTATTTAGTTGTTAGCAATTAGCAACACACAATACCAGTTTAACATAGCAAATAGGGGATGTTCTACTTATATATATATATAAGTATTATTTTAATGTACATTTATTAACTTGTTAGCAATCTGCAGCACACAACAACTAAAATGATTTTAACATAGAAAGCAGGGGATGTTCTACTTAGCAACTGAAATTAATTGTGTCATTAATTTACGTATATTTACTTGGTAGCTATCAGCATCACACAACAACAACAAATAACCAACACACAAATAACTGCAGATATATGGAGGGAATAAAGAGAATGAAAAATTAGCAGTAATGGCTGAAGAGAGTAAAATACAAGTGAATTAAAAAAAAGCACAAACAGGTCAATTTCACTGCAATGAGCAAAAATAAACTTAAAATTACTATACAAGGGAAACAGTGAAGTAAGCATAGTACTCGTTGGAAATTGCAGCTGAGGTGTTTGAATAAAGCACAATGTTGATATCTGTGGTGGGGTTGTTGATTGCAAGAACACAGGTTGCTTGTCGTCTTGTTTTTCTGTTGATAAGGAGAAACGAAGGAAAAATTAGCATATATAACTATAGAGAGTAAACAACAAGTGATTAACAAAAGGGGATAAATAGATCTTTACTGCAATAAACAATAATTAACTTAAAATTTCTATAAGAACAGACCAGTGAACTAACCCGTTGGAAATTTGAGCTCTGGTGCTTGAATCAAGCTCGATCTATATATATATGTTTCGAGGTTGTTGCTTGCAATGGAAATGGTTGTTGTTGTTCTTCATTTCCTTTTGTTAAAGAGAAATGAATGACAATTGAATGTGTAGAAAGAGACGAAGCCATCAGTTAATGTTTTGGGTTGTGCAACAGTAATTGTTTACTGTGGAGTTGTTGTGCGCAATTAGGGCTGATGGGAAGGGAAATGAATGCAAATGGAAGAACACGAATGAGAATGAGAAGAGCAAACTAGAACCGAACGAGAACAGTGTGTGTTTTGCACATTACTCATCTCTAGAAAGTTCAACCACATGTTGAAACTTGCAAAAAAGCATTATTTTACTGCTTCCTAAAAATTGAGGTCGTGCCGCATATAAATGGTGGGACCCATGTTTTTGATTTTTTCACAATCTGTAACCAAACGTCTAATTAGTGCGATTTTTAAGAAACGCGAACACTAACGCGTAGACAAACGGGCTCTAAAAATTAAACAGGATAGGTTGTTTGTCCGGTAGCCCCTCTTAACCATCAAAATTGAGGGTGTTTTTTTTTTTTAAAGATTTTAATGTTGTTTGATTTATTCTAGATTTCATTAAGTGAGTTTGTTTTGTATTGCTTCTCCAAGATCGAGTATTATTCTCTTAGTGATAATTTAGTTTTTATATTACATCAATTCGAGCTTTTGTTTGGTGATCTTTGTTTATTTTTCTCTATAATTGTTTATTTTTTTTAATATATTTTATGATATGTATACTCTTACAATAATACGTAAACATCATTTCAACAATACCATAAGACTTCACAAATTAAACACAAAGAATTAGGTTGCCCTTTAAAAAGATAGGTAACGAATAAACTAGTTCATGGATGTCGTAGGTTTGGCCTAAGACAAAACTTGAGTTTTCAATCCCTAAAATAATAATAATAAAATTTTAAATAGTTCAATCTTATTATTTTTATTTGTTAGGTTTTCAAATATCATACACACAATGAAAATAATAAAACAAAATTATTCAGAAGTCCCTAGGATCTCGTTGGATAAATCTAGAGTTGTTTAAGAATTTATTACCTGAAGGTCTAATCTTATTTGGCTTTAAATAATTCTTTAAAGGCTGAGTCATTACAAATCACAAGTCGTCCAGTTGTTTGCCATTCAATGGTAATTCATACGAATCACTAGTGAAAAATCTTCTAAATCCCTATTTAGGATAGAGGGATTGCTATGCCTAGAGTACTATCTCTCTATATGGAATAATTGCAAAAATAAGAAGCATAACTTACTATTTATATGGAAATCTAAAAAACCCTATAAATTGGCAAAACATCAATTTTCCCCTTGAATAATATCTATATATTAATTCAAGATAATTTTAGAAATTAATTCAATCAAGTCCTTACTTGATTTTTCTTGGTATAGAAATATAATCCATGTATTAATTATATTCCAGTCCGTAATTTCTAAAATATATTTTAATTAAGTCATAGGTAATTAAATCATCATAGTTTAATTCCTGATTAATGGTTTTTGATGTGTGTGACCCATTAGGTTCTTCATATGTTGGCCCAAATATAAATTATAATTCTAATTAAATAGAATTAAATAAAATAAATAATTTAATTTATTATCAATTCAATAATTTATTAATTTATATTTGAAGATCAGGCGCATTGTCTAGTAAAGTGTCATGATCCTCCAAATATTAAAAAAATAATTAGCGGTTTGACTTCACTTTTTAGTGACCAGTTTCTTAGTGTAATTAATATTCTTTCATCAATATTGTTCTGATTTAACATTAAAGCATACAGTATGTCTATTGACACGACCAAAAGATTAATGTCTTCTCCCAAGTGCAGGAGTGTCGAAGTAATCAATAACATGGTAAGACCGGGGTCGAACCACAGGGAGGTTAATTGTATAAATTATAAATAACACCAACATAACAACAACAACAACAACAACAACAACAATAATAATACTTCTAGTAGTAGTAGTAATAATAATAATACCAATAATACTATTAATAATGATAATAATATAGATGAAGAAGAAAAAGAAGTTGATGAGAACTTTGAGATGAAAGATTAACGTAAGAATTAAACAATGGCAACAACAAATGTCAATGTTAGAGGATCCACTAATGGCATTTCAAACAAGTATAGTATAAACTCTTTTTATTCAATTGGAAACCATACACAAAAGAGGTTCCAATCAGATTATAAATTGTTAACATGATTACATTAATTATCTTATTCGAATAATGCTAATACTTGTAAATGTTGTCAGGCATTCATGATTATAACTTATGTTAACAACAAATCAAGTTCCTTTCATAGCTCAAGTGTCGGTTATACCATACAGTATGGGCTATGAAAGTGCCAAGTATTTGTTGTACCAAGTGTTATACAACATAAATCTAGATTAACCATTTAACAAGCAAAGTATTAAAAGTGAACAAGATAACAAATATAAAGCATGTTAGTATCCAACATTAAGGTCCATGTTAAGTTTATATTATACTTATTCTTACACCATTAGTGTACCCTTTTCACCTTGACATAATTAACTTAGCTAAACATAATGAAAGAAAGAAACATAAATAAACAAGGAAAGGAAATGAAAAGCATAAGCAAGAGATTAATATAAGCAAAACTTAAACATTACAAAATATAAAGAGAGAGCAAGAGCATGATCTTGATCTGAAAACCAAGATGCCTAAATACATGGCAAATGCCTCCTTTTATAGGCCAAAATTCAGAACTATTGATTTATTGACTAATTGATGAATGGGTGGCCACATCTTGACTTGGTGACAATTCTTATCTTCTTGTCTGCCAAAAACTTCATTGATAACGTCATAATTTGAACAGATTTCAATCATGAAAGTTCTAGGAAATTGTCTCATCTTTCTAGGGTAAAAATTGGAGATCATTTGGACTTCTAAAACTCTATGGGCTGAACACCGAACAGTGTCTGGGCTGCAGGACAGATTCAGATTTCTTCATTGTTGCTACAATTTGGACTTGAAAACGGCCTTGTTAAATCTTGGGCTCCTCATGAAAGTTGTAGGCCTATGTCTTACCTTTCCATCCATATAAAGTAGACTTAAATCCGAGATCTACAGCTCCAGATATGACCCGATTACCGAACAATGTTCAAGTTTGGACTGCACCAACATTTCTTTTCTAAGTTTTGCCATCAATTTGTCCTTTCAATTTCAATACTTCAACTCATCAATCAATTCTTTTATTTATGTGATAGACCTGCATTTAAGATGAACATTTATCATAAATTAAAGGTATCTTATATTATTAGATATGTTATTATAAAACATGCTTTAGTGAAGGAGTTATTGATACTTCAAGTGCAAAATGATGATATAAAACCTTGATAAAAATGCACTTTTAAGTACTAATCATCTATCATATTAAATTATGTTTGTACTCTACATAATAGTCATTGATCGTTTGAATAAGATTTGAAACTCTTTTCAAATCTCATTCTACTATGACCAAGGATTTTTCAGTCATACTATTTGAGAACAGATAAAACATTTTTTCAAATTCATCTAATGTGATGAATTCTCTCTTGATCACTCAAGAACCTTCATATTTTTCATGGTATATCCAATGTTTGCCCCTTCGCTATCTCAATTAAGATAACATGTACTATGATCAAAACATAATATTTTCTATATATGATAACTTAGTGACCTTAAATATGAGAATCACTTACACAACCATTACGTGAGCCTTTCCATATAAATAGGTGATCTCTCTATATGGAATTCTCATACGGGTCGGTTTAGTCTACATGTCTTATAACAAACATGTACATATTAGTTTTAGGTATCTTTTATACTTTAGCTTATGAAAACAATTGCTTCATTTCATAAAAAAAAGAACATAGTATGTACCAGTCTTTACGGCTCTAATAAATATCTAGTATTTAAGAGAGGATTGACCAAGAATATTTTAGAAGCAATACTTTAATGCAAAAGGAATCCCATAATTATAACAACTTTATCATTTGCAAAACATTTTTGTCCCATGAACTTTATCTTTACTTTAAATTCATAAATCAAATATTAGATTCATTAATCTAATATTATATGAATATTAAAGATAAATTAAGCTTTTATTAATAATAAATATATATTTACATAAATATAATAATGCCACGTGTAACCAATTGATTGGCTACAAGGTATATTAAACTAACACCATTCACTTCATATACTCTAATAGAAGAAAACAATAAAACCTAATGAGAAAATTGTTAATGTATATGCCTTGTAGCTAATAGATTGGCTACATGTGACACTAATTTTGTTAATGTAAAAGCATATTTTTTACTAATACTTTTTTTTTTATCTTTAATATTAATTTATTTTTTATTAATGAATCTAATGTTTGATTAATAAGTCTAGAATAAAGATAAAGGCATTGGAAGAAAAGTACTTTGCAAAGTTGTTATAATTATGAGATTCCTATTATATTAAAGCATTGTTCCTAAATGTTCTTAATTGATTCTCTATTAAGACTGAACATTAAGTGAGTTTGTTGAGATTAATACATATTATGTTAATTTCCTATATGAAAAGAAGTAATTGTTCTCATAAGACGAGATATATGAGATGCATGAAACTAATATATAGGTGCTTGTCATATGACATGTATACTGAACTAACCTACATGAGAATTCCATATGTAGAGATCACACGTGTCTATAAAAAAACTCACGTGACAATTATGTAAATGATCCTTAGACTTGAGATCACTGAGTTATCATATATAGAAAATGCTATGCTTTGATCTTGACTACATGTTGTCCTAATGAAGGGTAACAAATTGTAAAATATTGGGTATAACATGAATAATATGAAGGTATTTGAGTGATTAAGAGAGGATTTATTACCCTAAGTGAATTACAAAAAAAAAAAATTCCACATGTTCTCAAATAGTATTGATCGTGAAATCCTTACGTAAGGTGGAATGAGATTTGAATATAATTTAAAATATTATTCAAATGATCAATGACTATGATTTTAAGAAAGAACATGATTTAACAAAGGAAACACACTACATGCTATAATGTCTAAAAAAAAAAATATTCCACATGTTCTCAAATAGTATTGATCGTGAAATCCTTGTGTAAGGTGGAATGAGTTTTGAATATAATTTAAAATATTATTCAAATGATCAATGACTATGATTTTAAGAAAGAACATGATTTAACAAAGGAAACACACTACATGCTATAATGTCTAAATCAAAACATTCTTGATGAAAAAATAATAATTACATTGAGAAACCAGTTATTAAAAAGTTAAGTCAAATCAAGTATAACTTTTCTAATATTGAGGACATCAAAACATGTTATTAGACGGTGCAAGAGATCTTCATATATATATATATATATATATATATATATATATATATATATCAATCAAGTATTGAATTGATAAAAAATTAAATTGTTTAATTTATTTAATTCTATTTAGTTTAAGATTGTGGTTTATATTTGGGCCAACATATTAGGAACATAATGGGTCATACAAATTAAGAACTATTGATAAGAAATTAAATTAAGATAATTAATTAAGTGCAATAATTCTTAATGTATGGACTTGATTGAATACATTTATAAAATTATCATGAAATAATATGTTTGATATTATTTAGTGGACAAAGTGATATTTTGTTATTTATAGAGTTATAAAGTTTTCCCTATAAATTAAACATCATGCCTTATTTGTTTTTTTTTTATATATATATAGAACATATTGTATACACTCCCATGTATACAAATTGATTGAGTGGAGAAAAGAATGACCTAGCACTCAAAGCATAACGATTCCTCTTTTCTAAAAGGGTTTTAAGAGATTTTTTATTGGTGGTTCATGTAAATTACTACTAGAGGTCAAATACTTAGATAACTTGTGATTTGCAACAACTTAGCTTTGAAGAAGGTTATCAAACCTCAAAAAACATATTTTATCTTCAAGTAATCTTCTCTCAAACCCTAAATGACCTTACATTGTCAAACGAGATCCTTGGAACTCCTAGAAGAAAATTTAAGTTATTGTTTTTGCAATTTCACTAAATAAGAAATTAAGAATCCATCAATAACTCTATTTATCTTTATGATAATCTCTCTAAAAATTTTGAATCAATATATAATAATAAAAATACATCACATAACAAGTAAAATTGATACGAACCAAGTTAGGTCTAAATTTGGCCTTAAAATGTATGCTGACCAGTTTTTTAAGATCAAAGATTTCTCTCAAACCGTACATCACAATAAGCTGCAAATTTTATAGGGAGGTACTAGACACATGGAATATTTTCATAAATATTTAGGTAAAATAGAATTTGAAAACATATTATTTTAGAGGGTCGAATTTACTAGACAAATCTTGTCAAATCTACCAAACAAGACCTTTGTGTACTATTTGGGACATATATAGAGCTACAAGTGGAATGCTACTACTATACATATTTGGCTGGAAACCATACATCTCAAGATTTTCATCCATATATAATGGGCCCAGTAATTCATCTAGACAACAGAGAACAATGTATTTGAAGTCAGGAATGAAAATCTATCAAGAATATGTAAAAATTAGAGATTCAAGCTACATGAAGAAATTTTATTTTGAAGAGTTTATTTTTACTATCCTATCTTATTTATTTTTTTCTTGTTAGTTTTGGCTTCCTTAGAACTTATCTTTGATTTAGTTTTTGATTATTTCATATCTAGAGCTTAGTAGTTTATGTCTAGGGTTCCTTAAAGAAAGATGTTATTTTATATTTTTTCTATCTCAGAATATATCGGTAGAATAAAGATTAAAAAAAGGAACAAAAGAACATACAAACATCCATTTTATCGAATCTGCCATAGTACACAAATAAGGAGGAATTTAAACCAAACCAATTTAGACAATTCTCAAGTTTTATATAATTGTTATAGGAGTCTTAATCGCACCCCATATAAAATTTAAGCTCATTTGGAGATTGTTTGCTATAGTAATCAAGGTCAAAATTAAAACTTGTTGTAACAGGTCAAATTCATATCAGAAGGGAATCTCAGGTCTAATAAATTCATAAAAATACCAAATTTAATACACCAGGTTTTAAATTTCAAATCGCACCCCATATAAAATTTTAGGTCATTTGGAGTTTGTTTGCTTTAGGAATTAAATTCAGGATTAGAATTTGTCGTAAAGGGTTTAATTCACGTCAAGAACTCAAACTTGTTTTACCGCTATTATTTTTCAATTATTATAGTAAATTAACATCACTAATTGATATATTTAGAATGAGAGAAGAATATGAAGTAGATTTTTGAGTGTCATAATTATCTGGAGCCAAAGAAAGTCAAGCTTATTATGATTGCTTTTACTGATTATGCCAATGGGTGATGGGATCAATTAGTGACAACTTGCAAGAGGAACATAAGAGGCAATTTGATACTTGGGATGAGATGAAATCCTTTATAAGAACGAGATTCATGCCTAGCCATTATTATTGAAAATTGTATCAAAGGTTGCAGAGTTTGAGTCAAGGTACCAAACATCTCATACCTTATAAATTACAGTGATTGAATGGTGATGGTGAAATGAAAATGAATAAACAAGTTTTGATTGTTTTTTTTATTGGTAAATATTGTGATCAGGTGCTTTGTGATGTTGTGCTCATGCAAGCTAGTCACTTGTTGCTTGGTAGACCATGACAGTATGATATGAGAGTTATGCATGATGGAGTGACAAATATATATTCCTTTGAGATGAATGGAAAGCTTATAACTCTTGTATCTTTAACACCTAAACAAATACATGAGGAGCAAATAAAATTAAGAAAAGGAGAAGATGGTTGAAAATGAGAGCTTGTATATTAGGGTGACCTTATTTGTTAACAAGGTTCTTCTTGGTTTTAATGATGATACTATTCTTCAACTTGATATTGATTTTTTTGACTCTAGAAGATGTTTTTTATTATACAGATTCAAGGTTGAATCTTTTTAAAGAAGGGGAGGATGATATGAACCAAGTTAAGTCTGAATTTGGCCTCAAAATATCTGCAGATCAGTTTTGTAAGATCAAGCATATATCTCAAATCGTACATCAGAATGAGCTAAACATTTACAGGGAGATACTAGATAAATGACATTATATTTTAATAATGTTTTAGGTCAAATGGAGTTCAAGAACATATTATTTTAGAGGGTTGAATTTGCTAGACAAGTCTTGTCAAATTTGCCAGACTAGACCTTTGTATATTGTTTGAGACATATATGAAGGAATTTTAGCATGAAGACTTTGTTTTTATTAAACTATTTTATTTATTTATTTAGTTTTGAATAATTATTTTTAATTTGTGTTTGTTCTAACCCATTAGATATTGTTTAGGGATTTATTTCATTACTGGACTTATGTTAGTTGATTACTAGTTTAGGTCCATTAGCTTGCAACTTAAAATGGATTCATTAGAGTTAGTTAGAGTAGACTATATTATGTTTTGTTCTGCTACAAATTTCGGCAACAAGTTGGAGAATAAATGTGAGTTTTTCTTTTGTTTGTTTGTGGCAAAATAATCTTTCTTCGCAGGGACAAAGATTGTACATTGACTTATCGAAGATTAACTGGTTTTGTAGCATCAGTCACATACTTAGGAAGTGTTTGGGAACGCGGTTCAACCCGCGTTCCTAAAAAATTAATTTTTTTTTACTAAAATTTAATATGGTTTGTACGTTTTGGATCGTTTTGATGTGCTGATATCAAAAATAATTTTTAAAAAATGAAAAACCATCATTGGCATGCATTTTGGCACGAAAAGTTATTTGAAAAGCACACGCAACCACACTACCAAACACGCTCTTAGAGTTCTTAGATATAAGGTTATCTCTGTTTCTAAGTTTTTTTTTCCAATACCTTTGGTTCTTAGATACAAAGTTATTTTTGGGTTAAGGTTCTATCAAACTTGATTTTTGACTTACTAGATTGTTATCTACTTCATTGGGGGTTGCTTAACCACATGATCAAGAGGTTCAAATAAAAAATAATTTTAAGGTATAAAAAGAAACAAGATATATTAAAATACATTATTAAGTGATATTGAAAGAAACTAGTAAGTTGTGTTGTGGCTTGATAATCTTAGAGTTTTTTCACACATAGATTAAAAAAAAAGACCATTCTATAATTTTTGGTCAGTCGACCAATGAACCAACAAAAAAGTATTGTTTGAATTTAACCTAGAGCAATAACCTAGGTCGACAAGGCTAATAGATTTGGAATCATGCCCAAGTCCATCCAAACACATTAGGCCCATCCTATGATGAGTAGCGGAAATTGGTCAGATTTTTACTGGCTTATAATAAATGTTAATCAATTTTATTCAATAAATGGATTATATTGAATTCTAGATTTGATTCCTAATAGGTTAGGATCGGGTTTGAAGATAAATCAGATTTATCATTCATTTTTTTAAATATTGATTGTATTAAAAATCATTAATATAGATTAAGGTTCAGCCACAACATGAATAAAAAAATACTACAATTTAAAAAAAATATATCAAAATGCCACACAATCAACACAATAAAAAAGTATAAAATCAAATAATCCTAATTAAGATTTATCTTACATTTAAAAAGTTAATTTAAATCAAGTAAGAAGTTTAACTTAAAGGAGGACAATCCCAAGTATAAAACCCAATCATCTGCTTTGCTCCTATATTGGCTAGGAAGTTTGCACAAGAGTTAGCTTCTCTTAGTGTGTGATGAAGAGTGACCTTCCACTTCCTAGCTAAAAGTTATTTGATATTCATAATAACTGCTACATGATGATGGTGCCGAGTATTATCATTATGAACATGTAAAGCTTTCAAAGAGTCTAGGTTACAAGTTACAAAGAAGTTTTCATAATCCTTGATCCCAAGCAAATAGCAAACCATGCTTTAGAGCCAAAAAACCTGGAAGCAAGTTAGAACCATAACCTTTAAAACCCGTGAAGCCCACCACCCAATTACAATCACTATTCCTGATAAGACCCCCAAAGCCAATTTGACTTGGGCTACCAAGATAGATTTCGTCTATATCTAACTAATTTCAAAGCATCCATGTCTAGACATTGCCATGTTATTAGAGGAGTTTACTTACATATGCTATCTTTACTCTCTCATTCAGATTGAAAATATATTTACCAAGTTGATGGTGGCATAATAGAAATTTAGTTGAAAATGTTGAATTGCCACAAGGTAATTTCTTGCACGTTTTTGCTGAAAGTTTTGATGTTCTCTTGTGAAAATTCTTAGAAATTTCATTTTAGTTTACTGAAACAAAACATGACTTAGACATGGTAAGAAAACTTTATTGCATGTCATGCAATTGTTTGTTGAAAGGATCTTTATTGGGTTTTTTTTTTTCTATGTGATGTATGTATGCATCATAACTTATACACTAGAATATGATGTAAGTTTTAGGTAGCAAAGATAATATTTTTTTCACACAAAATATATACTTATTATCTATTAAAATTATATTAATTCTTGATTATTTAAAGATATATAATAGATAGATATGTATAAAAAAATCAACAAATTAGCAAACAGAAATAAAACAAAAATATGATAGTAAAATGAATTCGTTGATGGACAAGATACTAAGGATTTCAATTTACCTAACCAAGCCAAATCGATTCCTAAAAATATGTTAATAAGTATTTATCTTCCAAATTGATAGTTAAATATTTTAATTTATCCAAGATCTCTCTCGAGTAAAAATAAAATACATGTACAGAATAACTCATGATATTTCTATACGAGTTTAAAAACACATAGCACATTAAATTATATAATATTTTAAGAAAGCAACCGCATAAATCATGTTGTACATCTTAGTCTTTCTTTCAATTTATGACATACATCATAAGAAGTAAGTAGCATGCATAATCTCTCAATTTCAACATGTATAACAATTCATTTGAATGATGATCATTGATTTAAAAGCATTGGATACAATGATGCACACTTAACAAAAAATATTAATACTTTAATAACATAAATAAAAAATTATAGAATGTCATGGAGAGGTTACATCAGAGTCTTAGTGATACAAACTAAGTCAGGTCTGAATTTGACCTTAAAATGTCTGATGACCAGTTTTGCGAGATTAGACATATCTCTCAAACCATATACCGGAACAAATTAAAATTTTACAAGGAGATACTAGACATAGAACTATATGTTGGTAAATATTCAGGTCAAATATAGTTCAAGAACATATTATTTTAGAGGGTCAAAGTTACTAGACAAGTTTTGTCAAATCTGCTAGACCTTTGTATACTATTTGATACATATCTGGAGCTACAAATGGAATCTTTCTGCAATTCAAGTTGGTTTGGAAACTAGACATCTCAAGCTTGAATTCAAGACTGAAAATCTACAAGAGAGAATGATGTGTTTCAAGTCAGGACTAGAAATCTACCAAGAAAATGCAAAAATTGGAGATTCAGGATATATGGAGGAATTTTGACATGAAGACTTTGTTTTTATTATCCTATTGCATTTATTTATTTAGTGTTGAATACTTATTTTTTATTTGGGTTTGTTCTATCCCATTAGACATTATTTAAGAGTCTATTTCATTATTGGACTTATGTTAATTGATTTGTAGTTTAGGTTCATTAGTTTGCAACCTAAAAAAGGTCTATTAGGGTTAGTTAGAAGAGAGTAAATTATGTTTTTTTAACTGTAAATTTCAGCAGCAAGTTGGAGAATAAATGTGAGTTTTTATTTTGTTTGTTTGTGGCAAAATAACCTTTCTTTGTAGGGACAAAGATCGTACACTGACTTATAAAAATATTAACTGGCTTCATGACATCATTCACATACTTAGGGTTCTTAGATATAAGGTTATCTCTAGGTCTAAGTCTATTTCCAATACCTTTGGTTCTTTGATACAAGGTTATCTTTAGGTCGAAGTTCTATCAAACCTGATTTTTGACTTTTCAGGTTGTTATCTACTTCGTTGGGGGTTGCTTGACCACATGATCAAGAGATTCACATCACTTAGCATTAATATATAGCTCACAATTAAAGTATTACAGACCAAAATCTCTTTAAAATTCATGGTGAAAGATAAAAAAGAATAAGAAAGGAACTTTGTTTAGGTTGAATTTCTCAATAATTTACAAAGTTTGATTCAATCTCCTTATTTTTATTAGATATTTCTTTAAAATCATGATTAATGGGTATATTTGAGATCAAATTAAAAATAAAATCCATTTATTTTTAGAGTTAAAAAATTATTGGAATTTATCTTTCAAGAAAAGTTCCTTAATATAGAACATTAACATGGTTAAAACAAATTATGGTTGAATGAGAAATTGAACTCATATAACCCTTGATCAATATATTTTTGTGAAACTCACAAACTCTATCCCACATAGAAAAAAACATATTTTTCATCTTATTTGTATAGTTGATAGATGAAGAGTTAAAATTAGGTCTAAAAGGCCACTAGCTTTTAGAGAAGAGATGACCAAGTAAAATGGACTTTAGTCTTAGGCCATATACATACGTGAAACTTGGCTTGTGCTCAAGCCTTGGGTCGAGCCTAGGCTTATGCTTGAATTTTGGTTTATTGCAAAATAATTTTTTAAACTAAAACATAATTATGTTTTTACAACCAACTTATTTTAGCCTTGAGTTTGAGTTTATAATTTTTTGGCATTTAAAGATTTGTTTTACCAGTCCATTAGTTTGTCTAGCCTATAAATAAAGAGTTTGAACATCTTTTTTAAACTAGATATTTTTTATTCAAACAAAAAATATCATATTAAAAGTCAAGACTATTAGGTCTAATTCTTGTTTATTGAAGGTAATTAACACTGATGATAGCAGGAATTAATTCTCATAATTTCAGAATTAGTTTTTTTATATCAATAATAGTCCTAAAATCCTTTATAAAATGAGGTTGAAAAAAAGTGTTTCTACACAATGTTTTTATAGATATTTTAAACTCTTCTTTAACTCAGTTTTTTCTCTTTTATTTTCTCCTTCTTTTCTTCTATTCTAGAGCTTAAATTTAGTCCTTGTAGAGAGATATTTGAGTCAGATCTTCTTAAGTTCATGAATCTTGTTTAGAAGTGCATCTAAACAAGTTGTTGTTGCAATATTAAGAAGCTTATTGAAATGAGTCATTTTGCACTAAAAGAAGAGCAATAAAGTCATAAAAATAAAAGATTGATCATTGATAACAACAAATTCTCATCGTGACTCCATAGTAAATACTTCAACAAGTAAGTACCTTATTTTTTTTAGTTTAGGTTTAATATATCATATGCTTGGCATATTAGAATCTTTATATGCCATTTAGTTGTGATTATAAGTTTTCTTGACATATAAAATAACATGCTTATAAACTAAAGTTATATAACCTTAGTCTATACTCGAATAACTAGTTTGATTAGTATGCATTTGTAATAAATAAACTGAACAATCAATTCTCACTGGTCTAATTTTGAGATAATATTTCCTTCTCTTGCACCCAATATTGTTAATGATTAAAAAAACCAAAACCTTTGTTATTAGCTCTAATCATGTTTTCTTCTCTAGTCTTCTTCTTTTCTTTTTTTTTTTTTTCTCTTTTGGTCCAAAACCTCTTCTTATTTGTTTTCTTGATTTTCTTTCCAAAATTAACAAATTCTGACTCTTGACTTCTAACCTTATTTTTCCCATCAGATCAATATATTTTGAGAAAGTAAAAACATAAGAATTGTAGAACCCCTTCTTATATTTCTCTTTAAACCAAGATCAACTAATTTAGATATATTTGAAGAAATTTATACTTGATTTATCAATATATGTTTATGAAATTTCTATAAGGAAATTTCCTATTTTACACTAGTGGGTTGATCCATATCATCCCTTCTCCTCAATATGATTCAACTTTAAATCATCATCTACATCAAACAGAGAGAGATTAAAAACATTGAAAGTAGTACTAACACCATACTTACCTAGTAGATTAACTTTGTAGGTATTGTCATTGTAATTGATTATTTCAAGGATTTGGAATTGACCATCTTCTTGAGGCTGCAATTTTGATTTCTTATGGGCAAGAAACCTCTCCTTTCGTATATGCACCTAAACCCAATCACCTGGTTGGAAAACAACTTGTTTTTGCCCTTTATTTGCCTTGGATGCATATTGGCCATTCTTTTTCTTTATATGCTGTCATACACTCTTATAAAGTGCCTTTACCATCTGTGATTTTTTATTTCCATTAATACTAACCCTTTCATCAATAGGTAAAAGAATAAAATCTAATGGAGTTAATGAGTTAAAACCATAAATAATCTCAAATAGTAAAAAAATCAATAGTTGAACGCATGCTATAATTGTAAGCAAACTCAATGAATGACAAACAATCTTCCAACCTCTTAAGATTCTTTTGAATGACAATATGTAAAAGTATAGTTAAAGTCATATTTATTACTTTCTTTCACCCATCTATTTGTGGATTAACAACCACAAAGATCGAGTCTCTATCCCTTGTCAACCTAGGTAAATCTAAAAAAAATCCATAGAAATGTCTACCAAAGGTTCACTAGGTATAGACAAAAGAGTATACAAATCATACGACAAGACTTTAGACTTAACTTTTCTACATATAATGCATTTATCATAGATTCTTTGCACATATTTTTTTTTGGCCAATAAAAGTGTTCATGCAATACATTCAAAGTCTTAACAACACCAGAATGACTCATTAAAATGCTCATATGAGCTTCATGAACAAACAATTCATGCATATAACTATTAGGTATATAAAGTCTATTTTCTTTAAATAAGTATTTCTCAATCCTATAGAACTTTTCAAAAACTAAATTTTCTTATACATGAAATACATTAGCAAAATCACCATCATTCATATACAATTCTTTCACATATTTAAATTATAACTACTTAGTATTCAAAGTAAATAGAAGAACATATCTTCGTGATAACGCATTAGCCACTATATTTTTCTCACATTGCTTATATTTGATCACATATGAGAATGTTTCAATGTGTTCCACCCACTTGGCATGTTACCGATCCATATTACCTTGTCCTTTTAAATGCTTTAACGATTCATGATCTAAATGAATCACAAATTCTTTTGGACACAAGTAATGTTGTCATGTCTCCAAAGTTCTCACCAAAGTGTAAAGCTTCTTATCATAAGTAGGAGTTCAAGGCTGTATTATTGAACTTTTTACTAAAATAGGTGTTGTAACCCAATTTTGGATCCACCAAGATTTTCTCAAATGTTATTTTATTTATATTATTATTTATAAAAATCCAAAAAAATTAAGAAAAAGAAAAATTCAAAAATATATTTTTCTCGAGTCAAC
>Ga0325414_1001281_pt1 | contig 23872 bp, 24 predicted proteins | sample PopdelMetagenome_8_FD_206183 | JGI IMG/M metagenome (GOLD analysis project Ga0325414, IMG submission 206183) | Populus deltoides microbial communities from Bellville, Georgia, United States - Leaf-PdKOR-R3 | ecosystem: Host-associated > Plants > Phyllosphere > Phylloplane/Leaf | place: USA... | reverse complement strand
GGGAGGCAATTTAAGGGAGAAAATTCCAACAATTAAAAATTAAGTGTCCCAACTAATTTGAAAGCATAAAGTTTCAGCAAAGACTCCAATGAAAGCAAAAGGAGATTTTAAGCGAGAGAACTTTGTTAGTATTAAATATTATTAGTTTTGGACTTTATTCTAAATTGAGTTTGTTTTGGCTTCTTAAACATTATTTTAGGATTTATTTCAGTATTAGACTTGTATTAGTTGATTACTAGATAGAATCTATTGACTTACAACTCAGAAGGAATTCATTAGGGTTATTTGGAAGGGATTATATATTGCTTCTATGGCTACAAGTTTCGGCAAATATGATGATTTGAATAAACATAAATTTTTCTTTGTTTTGCATGTTGCAAACAACCCTTTTTTATAAAAACATATATCATATACTGACTTATCGAAAAATAACTAATTTCGTGATGTGATTCGTATGCTTCAAGTTCTTAGATAGAAGATTATTTCTGGATTCAAGTTTTTTTTCTAATATTTTTTATTTTTAGATATATAGTTAACTCTAAACGGTTTTTAAATCTAATATTCAACTTTTTTTTTTTAATTAATTTTGAATTTTGTTGTCTACATCAAAGAGGGAGGGTATGTCGACCTGATCTTCATGCTTTAAAAGAATTTAGAGATCAATTTACTTCATGCCTTTGTTCTCATTTCTTCAACCAAATATTGTTTTTATTTATATTCATTTTTTTCTATCCTCACTCTTAGCTACAACTATCACTGTAGTCTATGTATTTCTTTATTACCACCTTTTGTTGTTGTTGCTATATTAGAAGTTAGCATGGTGATTCCTACGGGTACGAAGTTGATTTCTAAGGTAAGCTTCTTCTTTTTTTTTTTCCCTTTTATAACGAGACTTTTCTTAACAATGCTATAAAAAGCCTTTTATTTTTATTTGATAACAATGAATATTTTTGTTGAATTTGGTTCTAGTTCTCATTTTCATTATTTTAATTTTAATTTTAATTTTTTATTTTAGATTCATTTGTTAATTTAATCTTTTTATCAATTTTTTCAGTCAATTCAAGAAATATTCTTCCATTCTTTTTCTTCAAATGAGGTTTTTATTCTTTTCATTGATATTTTGTTATCTTTATTTTTTTTATTTCATCATTTCACATTTGATTTATTGAGATTTGATCTCATTATTTTTAGACCCTGCCCGGGAGTCAATTCAGGACAAGTATCGAGTCATGGGTAGAGTAGGTTGACCCAAGTTAACCTAAGTCAATATATATATATAATACCATTTTGAAAAAAAAGATTAACGGGTTTTGACCCCATTTTAATTGGATTTGCCTCAAATTAACTAAGACATGAGCTGACTTGGATTTTTGACCGTCTTACATTAGATCAATTTTCCCTTAATTTCTTTTAAAACTCGGTCTGGTTTAAGCCATGAGTCACGGATCAACCCGTCAGGTCGAGCTGAATTTTAAAATAATAGATTTCTAGATGGAATGCTTTCAATTTAGTCACTAACTAGGTTCATGAGTTTGAAAAATTAACACGAGTTAATATAGTTTTTTTTTCCTGATTACATCATTTGAAGTTGTTAGTTTTGAAAAATAAACGTCGTTATTTTTTTTAATTTTTTTTTTCAATCAAGTTATCCATATCTCATGATTTAGATAGAGGATTTGTCCGGGTGGCCCATGTTTTTTTTAAGATCTTTTTTTTTTTCAATCTTGTTCTTCCAAATTTGATTATTTTAAAAAGTAAATTTTGTTTTTTTTATTTTCTATTATATTATCTTATTTACATGATCCTGCTCACAAGTTTTAACGACTTCATCTAGTTTTGTTAGTGTTTTTTTTAAAGATTTTTTTTCATTGTTTTTTTTTATTTTATATTTTTTTATTTTAATTATTGAAGATTAACCATCATTATTTTTTAAATTCTTTTTTTTTTAATATTGAGTCATGAATTTTTTTCCATTCTATAAAATATACTAACAATGCTTGAATATTATTTCTTACGCTACAAAAAAAAAAAAAAACAGTCTGGTACACAGCGAAATACAGGCCTACAATCTAATATGACAACATAAGATACGCCTCGTACCCAACTCAATTTAGACTCCTCAAGTCCATATCATGGCCAGCCCAATACCAAATGACATGAAGAAGAAGTGAATATTAAGCGCCAAAACATTATCCAACCAAACAATTCCTTTGCTTCTCTTCTTCACTCAGTCAAGATGAATGTAAACACTTGTATTCAACCGCCCCAGTTCCTTCCATTATCTCCTTTTTATCAGCAAAGGTTTCATCTTTTCACTCAAAAGCCTCAATCTTTGAAGCCCACCAAGAAAAGTTGTTATTTTTCCACTACAGCGTGTGACAACAGCTTCAAAGGTGGCCTTTTTAGGGTTCAAAAGGGTAGAATCAGATGCTCAGTTAGTGAAGTTGAAGAGCAGAAGGAGAAGCAGCAGCAAGTGGTGAAGAGAGCTTATCCTTTCCATGAAATTGAGCCTAAATGGCAGAGTTACTGGGAAAAAAATCAAACTTTTAGAACCCCAGATGAAGTTGATACCTCTAAGCCTAAATTCTATGTGCTTGACATGTTTCCTTATCCCAGGTGACACTCTCTCTTTGTAAATACTTTTGGCTTTAGCTGTGTGGAAGTTAAATTAAGAAGACCCTTTTCATTAATTTGCATGCTTCGCAGTTTGTTCATTTAAAGATTAAATTTTGGCCACTGGGGTGTTGGTAATTTGGTATATGAAACTCAATCCAAATGGTAGAATGAAAATTATTGATGACTGAATTCGTATTTTGGAGATTCAGTTGTGAAATGAGTTTAAAAATCTGCTTTAGTTGTGGTAGTGATTGATGTTAATTTGTTTAATGTGATTTTGGGGTGAGTTGGATTGTTGTGAATGATGGGGTTTTGTGTTTATTTGTTGATGAGTGGTTTGCAGTGGCGCTGGGTTACATGTTGGTCATCCATTGGGATATACTGCTACAGATATTCTTGCTAGACTCAAACGTATGCAAGGTTACAATGTTTTGCACCCAATGGGATGGGATGCATTTGGTTTGCCTGCTGAGCAATATGCAATTGAGGTAATGCTTTGTAGTTATGCGGAACAGTTTAGGATGTTGTCAATAGTTATGGTCTTAGTATTTGGATTTGTTGATGAGATGTTTCATGTGTCTAACAGACAGGAACTCATCCGAAAATCACAACATTGAGGAACATTAACCGCTTCCGTTCCCAGGTCATGTAATGCCCTTACTATTTCTTTTGAACTGCTAAACTAGTATTTGTTTTAGGGCTTAAACATGACATGTCACAGAATGGTTATCAATCTTGTACTTGTCCTTTTAGTTCTTTGTATTACAGCTTCATATTAATTGGAGCCAGGATTGTGATCCAGACAGATTACAATAGGCATACCCTATACTGATCATATTGATTAAGATTGTCCACTACATACATGCTGAAACTAATAGGAAATGGAGATCATTTTGTTTACTTTATGGTGACAATGCGGGCTACCAGCATTTTTGACATAATTATTATCGAATGTGAGCTTCAATATGGTGAAGGGTTATATTTATCTTCTCATTTAAAGAATGCTGCTGATGCCAACCATGGCACACTGCAAAACTATCTCACATGGGAAGCTCACTTGGATTGAATTAAAATGTTTCTAGACAGCTTTATGAGGCATGGGGCTTACCATCACATTTCAAGCACTACTTAAGTAAACTGTCTCCTCTGTAGCACATTTCCCTCGTTAATTTTAGCTAGCAGCATGATTCTTTGGCAATAAATTGATATTTGAGTTTCTTTGCAGCTTAAATCACTGGGATTATCTTATGACTGGGATCGTGAAATCTCTACTACAGAACCACAATATTATAAATGGACCCAATGGATCTTTCTTCAGCTATTGAAGAGAGGATTGGCATATCAGGTCAAGGATTATCTCTTGCCACCATCATATACTGTCGTTTCCTGATTAAAACTGGATCTGATGGTCTGATAATTATACATTCAGGCTGAGGTACCAGTCAATTGGTGCCCTGCTCTTGGCACTGTTTTGGCAAATGAGGAGGTGGTTGATGGAGTAAGCGAGCGTGGGGGTCACCCAGTTATCAGAAAGGTATGGCACCATGTTACTTCTTGAAGTATGTTTATTTCTCATTACTTTTCTTATTTTTCTTCTGTTGAATGGTTTTATAATTTTACAGTGTCATTGTTTATTACCAAGCAGCCAATGAGGCAATGGATGCTTAAGATTACTGCTTATGCTGATCGCCTTCTTGAAGACTTAGATGACCTCGATTGGCCTGAAAGTGTAAAAGAAATGCAGAGGAACTGGATAGGAAGGTCTGAAGGGGCTGAGCTGGAATTTTGTGTTCTCGATGGTGATGGAAAGGAAAGAGACATAAAGATTACTGTTTATACTACCAGGCCCGACACTGTCTTTGGAGCAACGTATTATTCTTCCCCTTTGTTTCTATCATTGTCTGTCTAGTAAATTCCTTCCAACACTTTCACTTGTTCGTAGAATTCAGAGACCATTTTTCTCTGGGAACTAATCTGATTTGCTTCCTGGTTTGCATTCAGATATTTAGTTGTGGCACCAGAACATTCATTGCTTCCATCATTGATGTCTCTTTCACAGAGAGAAAGTGTATGTTCATTGCTTTCTTGCCATATTTTTTCCCATGTTTTTGCTAGCCATAGGTGATATAAAGTCAAACATATCTTGATAACAGGTGGAAGAGTACAAAGATCTAGCTTCACGAAAAAGTGACCTTGAGAGGACTGAGCTTCAGAAGGAGAAAACTGGGGTTTTCAGTGGCTGCTATGCACAAAATCCAGCAAATGGGGAAGCAATTCCAATATGGGTTGCAGATTATGTTTTGGGGAGGTGTGTTTGATGTCATTTTTCTTTTATGACTTACCTGGACTAAGGCATGCATTCTTAGGTTCCAACTTTCTTCCGTGTATATTGTCTAGGATATGAAGTGCATTCGTGGAGTTCATTTTAATGTGAATGCAATGTATTCTATTGTTTTTTATGCAGTTATGGGACTGGAGCTATTATGGCGGTACCTGCTCATGACACTCGTGACTATGAATTTGCTACTAAATATGACATTCCCATTTGCTGGGTTGTGAAGCCAGATGATGATGATTTTAGTGATTCAGGAAAGGCTTATGAAGGAGAAGGCTCCATTCTCAATTCATCAAGTTCAACATCAGGGCTTGACATCAATGGCTTGCATAGCAAAGTAGCAGCATCTAAAGTCATTGAATGGGCTGATACAACTGGAAATGGGAAGAAAAAGGTATTTTTCGCTGTTAGGGTGTGTTTGTTAAGGGTGCGGGGGTGATTATTAAAGGGTAAATAGCAATTACTTCAACAAAAATCACACAATCAAATAATCTTTAATTCACTCTCTCTTCCCCCACTAACAGTATTTTGATCATGTTTCTCATTTCTCTAATAATTTACCTCCTAAACTTAAATACCAAAAACGGTAAAAAAACCAACTGTTTCTCCCTTAATAAGTACTCTTGTAACAATCACCTCCATTTTAACTCAATACCACACATCATTAATCTAAAAATTACAGTGAAGGGGTAATATTGGGGTTGGACTCTTACTAGCTTTGCATGCATGGTACTATGGTGTTATAAATGTAGCTCAAATTTGTACTTCTTCAGGTGAACTACAAGTTGAGGGATTGGCTTTTTGCTCGACAGCGTTATTGGGGGGAGCCTATCCCAGTTGTTTTCTTGCAGGATACTGGTGAGACTGCTCCAATTCTTGAAACTGACCTGCCCCTTACACTCCCTGAATTAGATGATTTTACCCCCACGGGGACAGGAGAGCCACCCCTTGCAAAAGCTGTTTCTTGGGTATGCTGTTTCCTTCTTACCATGTTTCTCTTGGGAAAAGGTTCAGCATTTTCTTGCTTTACAGCTTTTATTATAACATGTGAATGCAGTCCACAAAGTTTCCAACTTTTGGAACATGTCTTTTAGCTGCTAATTTTATGTTAAACCCCTGGAAGTTCATAAATTACTATTCTAGCTGTGCGTTGTTTACTTTCTTCAGTTGATGTAATTCTTTTCTCCCTTTCCTTTTCCTTCTCTAAGTTATATGAGCGATGTTTGTTCTCCTTTCTTCATCAAGTTCTATGATGATGTTTCTTATGGCCTAATTTCAGGTTAAAACCACTGATCCTGCATCTGGAAAACCTGCCATGAGAGAAACAAGTACCATGCCCCAATGGGCTGGTTCTTGCTGGTAATGCATTTGTGGCTACCTTATGTTAGTTTTTCTTTGTTCTCTTTTTGTTAGAGGGGAGAGAAAGTGGTAAACATGTTAAAATGAAAGATTATGGACTGAAATTGTGAACATGGGAGTCATGCAAAATCGACAATGGAAAAGTTTTAAAAGAACCTAGAAATTCAACTTTGCCTGTTTGACATACAGCCCAAAAAATGCATTCTCCTTTGACTATTTGACATAGAACTCAGAAACGAAGCACATTTAATTGGCTAGCAGAAAAAACATGACACTAACTTGCAATTGATTTTTTTAATTCTGGCTATTTTTTGTTTCCCTCTGCGTACACCTTGCAACTGTTCATAGGAACTATTTGCTGGAAACGCAACCATAGTCCATGCATAATTTGATATTGTTGGTATAAATGTGGAGTCTGGTTAAACAGAAGTGTTGTTATTTATTTCCTAACATTTTTCTGCTTGGCCAAATGCTTGGTCTTTTACTTTTCAAAAGGTTGCTGCAACTGTTCTTTGAGATTTGAAGCTTTATACTTTTATAATTTTTTCAGGTACTATCTGAGATATATGGACCCAAAAAACTCCAAAGAATTAGTTGACAAGACAAAAGAAAAGTAAGTTGATCTTTGCTTTATGCAAATAAATATGTTTTCTTTTTTTAAATGAACATTCATCATTGCAGTGATCTTGTATGATTTTGTATCTCTTCACCTTCAGGTACTGGAGTCCAATTGATGTCTATGTTGGTGGTGCTGAACATGCTGTTCTCCATTTACTTTATTCAAGATTCTGGCACAAGGTTTTTGAGCCAAACCTTTGGTGTTTACAGTTTTAATATATAGATGCAGCTTAGTTAGTTTTGTGTAACTCAAAAGCCATAGCACATACTTAAGTCCCCACTTCATTTTTCATTGTACTGTCAATATCTGTCCTCACTGTTACTATTTTTGTTTGTCTTGAATAAGAAACATCTTTACTTTTTTTTTTACTGCTGAAGGAGACGTTTGAGATTGCAATTGACTCTATATTTATGATAGAAGGCATGAGAAGGAAGAAAATACTTATTATTGACATTGGGTGTTTCAGGTTCTTTATGACATTGGTGTTGTGTCAACCAAAGAACCCTTCAAGTGCGTCATTAACCAGGGAATCATCCTTGGGGAAGTAAGTATAGTTACTTATGCATAGGTAGGTAATATTCTATCACATTATTCTGATGGTGTGAATAACAGGTCCAATACACGGCCTTCAAAAACCCAGATGGAAACTATGTATCTGCAGACTCTGCTGATTTGTCAGGTGAAATTAATCAGGAAATCGTTCCCGAGGAAAAGGTTTGTCATAAATGTGTCAATATATTACTGTTCTTGTTAATATCTCTTTGACTCTCCTTCTACTAGAGTTAGAAAAAGGCCATATTGACATGCTTAGCTCTTGGAGAATGTAGGCTATTACTTTTGGAATCTCACCTCTTTTTCTGAATAAATTTTACCTCTTTGCATAGGTTATAAAATCCGGGGATTCCTTTGTACTGAAAGGTGATCCTAGTATCCGATTGATAGCTCGTGCACATAAAATGAGTAAGAGTAGGGGAAATGTTGTGAATCCAGATGATGTTGTCTCTGAGTATGGAGCAGATTCTCTTAGGTTGTATGAAATGTTCATGGGTCCATTTAGGTATGCAATACTCTCTTCTTTTGATTATTAGGGATGAGCACAATAGAGATAATTCTGATGGTATTTTCTAAATTGCACTGTGCTTTTAGAGACTCAAAAACATGGAGTACTAGTGGGATTGAAGGCGTCTATCGATTTTTGGGACGAACTTGGAGGCTAATTGTTGGCTCACCTTTACCTGATGGAACTTTCAGAGATGGAACAGTGGCAATCGATGGGGAGCCCTCTTTTGAACAGTTACGCACCCTGCATAAATGCATAGCAAAGGTCATCTCTCATTTTATGCATTTTCTCGTTCTTTCTTTACAATTGCCTTTGTTTGTTTTCCTTTGTATATTCCATATGCCACTCTATAATGAACATGAATTGATGTTGGTTCCAGGTAACGGAGGAAATTGAAGGGACAAGGTTCAACACTGGAATTTCTGCAATGATGGAGTTCATTAATGCTGCATACAAGGTTTTTCAATAGAACTTTCCTAACTAAACTTCCATTAGTTCTGTGACATTTCTTGTTCAGTGTTATTTGAGGACTTGAAGGCTGCTCACTTTCTGTTCCTGCTTCATTCCTTTATTTTTATCACTATTTCCCATGAATTTAATTAGCTTTTGTTTGCATTGTGATGTACAAGTGGGATAAACTTCCAAGATCAATTATCAAGGAATTTGTCTTCTTGCTATCACCTTATGCACCTCACATGGCTGAGGAGCTTTGGTTTCGCCTTGGGCATTCGAATTCGTTGGCATACGAGCCCTTTCCTAAGGTAAAAATTTCTTTCTTAAAATGATTTACCATAGCCCTCTACTAAGATGAAAATTCATCATTTTGATTTTGTTCTGATTGCAGGCAAATCCTGATTACCTGAAGGAGTCTACCATAGTTCTTCCAGTTCAGATCAATGGCAAGATGAGGGGTACCATACAGATTGAAGAAGGATGTTCAGAGGAGGATGCTTTCAGATTAGTTTCACAGGATGCGAAACTCTCCAAGTTCCTGGATGGAAAATCTATCAAGAAAAGAATCTACGTTCCTGGGAAAATTTTAAATGTTATTTTGGGTCCTCAAAACATCAAGGCAGGAGTCCGGTAGTTCCCTGGCCTCATCCGCATATTCAGGGCGAGTGGGGCTCATTTTAAATGGGAAGATCAGCAATGAGTTGAAGTTTTACCAGCGAACTTTTCACATATGTACTACAAATGGAATGCAGAGGCAAGTTTACTATAGGCATCCAAATTTTTCAATGGATAGAAGATGTCTACATCAAGAAACTTTCAGGCTAAATTATGTTCGTCTTTAAGGTCCCTGAATCTAGAGGATTAACTCCAGGGAAATGACAGGGCAGCAGCAGCAGAAACATTTCATGCAACGTCAACATTCATTATTCAATGGTATGGGTGCTTATGCTGGAATTTTTGCAGATGCCTGTAAAAGGCTTTCATGTATGTACATTGATTGAGACATTGAATGTATCAGCTTTATCGTTATCTGCATTATTCAATGTAAGATCTGAATAAACTTGTGCCATTAAATTGATAAAGGAACTCATTCTGAATACAAATATTTATTATTTGCAATCGTCCTGGATTGGGAATGTGCAGATGAATTGATTGCAGTCAGACTGGCAGGCTGGCCTAAACTCTCCACAATCTTTATCAGATTTCTTCTCTTGATTCGACATGGTGTCCATGTCAGGATTCGCTAGGAATTAATTATTAATTAACAGAAACTAAGGCGCAGGGAAAATACTTGGTGCATCCTCTCTTAGATAATTTTGAAATGAGCCTTTTCTTTTCAAAATAGAAAGGACATGTCTTCATTATTCCTATATTTATGTTTTTTTTTTAATCTCAAAAGAGCAATCAATGGCTAAGTTTTTGTTTCCAAGTCACCATAGGGTTTGAAATTGAACCTGCTTTGCATGTTCTATGATGGGAAACTGGCAGCGCAGTCCAAGGCTTGAGTAGTGTCCATTACTCCCGGCTTGTCTGGAACCATTCTGCAGGGAACCTTCCTCTGTCTATTGTTTTTATCATTTTCATCGCTCTGTTACGCCATGGTGAAGTGGGAACAAACCCTTGACTGCATGTCTAAGTAATCATTCGTTAATCACACCTCAACAAGTTCATTAGAGATTAAAACAGCAGTCGATATCAAGAATCTATACAAGAACAAGATAAGGTATAGTTGTTGGATCAAATAAATTTATGTGAACTACAAGTATAGTCACAAGCAAATAGTTATCGTCCATTGAATCCCTTGATCTTCCCATGATCTTCCCATTCTACAAAGCAAACAAAACAAAACAAAACAAAACAATTAGGTTGACCACACACCAAACCCTTTCTCTCCTCCCCCCTAACAAATGCAAGCTCCAAATAAATCATTCCCTTCAAAACCCTATCATTCCAGACTCTTGATTCACCACTACTCCATTTACAACAACACAAAATCCCAACTACTACGCCACCGATTCCACACTTCAACTTATCATAACCTAATTTTCATATTATTTTTCATACAAAAAAATATTAATTTAATTAAAAAAATACTCTGCACTGCATTACTAAACATTCATCGTATCGTGGTTATTCACCAGTTGGAAGTTTTAATAAGAATAAGGGAAACTACATCTAAGCCCTTTCGCTATCATAAATGTTGCAATTTGTCCCTCATCTACTACTAGTTTCAATTGCACCAGAATTGAATTACAAGAATGTCAATCTTCCATTCGAGCAAAGAAAATCCTTTTGTGGATGACATCAATTATGTTACATCAGCAGGTCAACTCAAACGAGAATGAGAGAGCTGGTTTTACGGTAAGTAAATATTTTCCATTATTAATTATAAGGGTTCAAACCCTAATAAGATGGGCTATGAAAAACTAACTCTTATAATTTTTTATTATCCATGTTGATTATCTATTTATCTTTAATGATATTAAAAAAAAAATTTAATTTTAATATATAAAAACCGATATGAAAATCATTTTTTTATTAAATTTAATTTGATTTAATGGTAATCTATTGATCCAAAATCTAATTCAAATGAGATTTTTTAAAAATTAATTTTATTAAATTCAAGTTGATGTAATCAAATCTAATTTATTTAATTAAACTTTACTCTGATCAAATCAATTTTAAAGATAATATCTTTTTATTTATAAAAACCAAATCATTATTATTTAAAATTAATCTAATAAATCTATGATCCAAACCTTAAATGGAGTCCGACCCGACACCAAAAGAGTAACACTAATAACAATATCACACTGAAATCAGTAGTGGGTCCCCACAACTTGAACACTAATCAGCCCACCATCACGGCCACATAAAACTGACAGACAGCTTCCTTTTCCCATTGTCATTTCGTATTTTTCTTACACTGACACAAACGAAAGCTCTTACAGATCAAGCAAACATTAAAAACTTCAAAGAAGCAAATCCCATGTCCCTCTCTCAAAATCAATGTAATAACAATTTTAATAATTATATTAATAATAATATTTAATTTCCCTTTTCATTTCATTTTCTTATGTAATTATTTTCATTATTTTGGTTCTTTTTCTTGTTTTTGATAGGAAGGAGGAGAAGGATGACAAAGAAATCATCATTGCTGCCGATTCTTCTTCAACAGTCAAGACGACGTGTCATCTGGTCTGGATGGAAGCTAGTGATCATCCTCTCCATGGGGCTCTGTGTTTTTGCTCTTTTTAGACTTCATTTATCTTCTCCTCCTGAAACTTTACTTTCTCGTAGAAGATCTTTTTCTCGCGAAGTTGTCTTCAGTGGCCCCCCTAAAATCGCCTTTCTTTTTCTTGTTAGACGGGGCTTGCCTCTTGATTTTCTCTGGGGGAGTTTCCTTGAGGTAATTAAAAAGAAAAATGACAACCTTTTGATCTTTTTTTGAATTTTGATTTGAATTTTTTGAGTTTTCTTTCACTTTCCCGGGAAAGCTGGTGGAATTTGGGAATTGGGTTTTTATTTTTAGTTTGTGATTTGATTTTTCTGTCACTTTCTTTGGAAAGTAATGGAATTTGGGAAGAGGGTTTGTTTTACAATGCAATTTGTGTTTTCTGTCACTTTCTCGAGAAAATTAATTGAATTTAAGTTTATGTGTGTATTTGAATCTTCTTTCAGAAAGTTAACGGAATTTAGGAAATGAGATTTGATTTTTGTGTTGATTACAATTTGAGCCTTCTGCCAGTTTCTCAGGAAAATTAATGGAATTCGGAAAATTGGGTTCTAATGTTTTTGCAGAATGCTGACACGGGGAATTTTTCGATATATGTACACTCAGAGCCAGGGTTTGAGTTTGATGAGTCAACAACAAGGTCACGTTTCTTTTATGGTCGACAATTGAAGAACAGTATTCAGGTCACTTATCAATAAAAGCTTCTAAAGATTCAACTTTTTTTCATTTTAGTAAATTGTGCACGAAATGGCTACTGGAAAGTACAAATTTGCATCGCATTATTTCTATCTTTTCTTATTTCCCCCATTGTCAGTGCCTAAAGTGGTTCACTAGGTTTCATTTGGTCAAAATATGAGTCCTTTGGAGTTGGACAGATGGAATTGATAGATGTATATTTTTTTTAATTGGCTTATGCAAGCAATAGGTAAACACAGTTTAAATATTGCGCCTTTATTGTCTTTTGAAAATTTCTACTAATGTAGCGTGTTAATGTTAACTTTGATTTTGTTAAAGTTAGAGCTTTTTCTTTAAGCGAAAAAGGAATGATGGATAATATATTGTATGTTTGAAATTGGAATTTTGCAGGTAATATGGGGAGAATCAAGTATGATAGAAGCAGAAAGGTTACTACTTGATGCCGCTTTAGAGGATCCAGCAAATCAAAGATTTGTTCTTCTCTCTGACAGGTTGATTTCCTGTATTGAGTTGGTCAACGAATTTGTTCAACAAAGCTTGTGTTTAGACCTTTGCAACTTATTTCCTTATTTATCGATTATCCTTTTTTAATGGTTTCATTACCTTATTAGGCACGCGAGTTGAATTCATGTGGCGAGTTTCATGTCTAAAACATGTAATGTTCTTTATTTGTATGTTGCAGTTGTGTGCCTTTATACAACTTTAGCTATATATACAGCTATTTGATGGCTTCTCCTAGGAGTTTCGTGGACAGGTAATCGGAAGGGCTTTCATTCTTGAGGTGCCAAGCATTGATTGTATTACCATTCAGCCTTTGACCTCTTTGTAGGAATCTTAAAAAGCTAAGATTTATTTATATGCTTTGTGTTGCAGCTTTCTTGATGTGAAGGAAGGCCGCTACCACCCTAAGATGTCACCTGTTATACCAAAGGACAAGTGGCGAAAAGGGTCCCAGGTTGTTCCATAAAGAAACAAGTTTATCTTCCTATGTGATCTTTATGCATAAACAATGCTTTAACTTGACATTTGATTTTGTAATTACAGTGGATAGCTTTAATCCGGAGCCATGCTGAAGTGATTGTAGATGATGTTGTTATCTTACCAGTCTTTAAGAAACTTTGCAAGGTACTTGATCAAGTTATTTTGTCCATAGCTGCAACTTCATTTTCAGATATAATAGATATTTAAACCATTAATGCTGCTTATGTAAGATGTGACTATTTCTGAAACTTGACTAACTTTGCTATGCAGCAGCATGTATGCTGCTGTAGTGAATGGAGCTTTCTTAAAACCTAAAATGATTTAAATTGACGAGCAAGACAATATATTACCTTTAGAATTTACTACTTTATTTGATGATGCTCACCTTTTCATCATGTGTAATTGGACCTTTTTCCCATTACTAAATGACTTGCTCCTCTTTAATTTTGCTGGCATGATTTTTGTCCATATATCTGCGCAAGCATTGTTCTTCTTCCTGGTTGGTTCTAATTCCTTACAGACAATTCTAACTAGATGCAACCACTATCGAAAAGCTTTTAAAATCTGTATTAATCATGTAATAACTTACTTTTAACATCTGTACATTTTGCAGCGTCGCCCGCCTCTTGATGCCAGTAAGGGAAAGCTGAATGTTGTAAGTTATATTCAACATCTAATTTATACATTGTAAGGAAAATGCTTCTTAATGTTCTGATATTTGAATCCTCTTGTCTCATGTTGAGTTTAATTCGTATGTTTGGCCCTTGCCTGCCTGTAGCTTCTGGAGCTATTGGAAATGTTCTTTCTATGGTGAATTCTGTCTCATAGCTATGTTCAACTCATATACTATGCCTTTGCCAATCGCAGATCGTAATATATTTGTTGTACCTTAAGGGTGTTTGCTTATTGTCATTTTAGTTACTGTTTGCTCAATTATTTTTGGTTGCTTCAGTATAATGAAGCAACAATGTACGTTTGCAAAATAGCAAATAGAGGAGTTCCAGTTAGGGCTTGTAAATTATGGAAAACTTCAAGTTGGGGCTTGTTGATTTTCAATAATTTTGTGGATGTTTGAAATAATCTATATTCCTGATATTGTGATCCGTTCTAGTTTCTTTCAAGGATTTGATCATTATTCTGATCTGGGCCTAATCACAATGCAGAAACTTCAGAAGCAGCACAACTGTATTCCTGATGAACACTATGTGCAGACATTGCTTTCAGTAAGTAGCATTTGGTTTTGTTTCTACCCATTGTTGTCTTCAGATCTCTGCCTAATTGTGTTTTTCTTCTTCTTTTCTATGTCAACTTCTCAGATGAGTGGACTGGAGGGTGAACTTGAAAGAAGGACCGTGACCTATACTGTATGGAATCAATCTGCAACAAAAATGGAAAACAAAGGCTGGCATCCTATGACATTTTCCTATGCAAATGCAAGCCCTCGGAAAATCAAGGAAATAAAGGTCGTTGTTTCATTTCTATTGTTAATTTAGTTTTATGTAATGACGGAAAGCATAATATGGTCATATGGAATTCTTCCATCTATATTATGTTATCTTATCTTGAACTTGATTTACTTAGGGATCCCATTTTGCGTGCATGGGAATGCTGGTACCATCACCATGTTATCTATGTGTTTGGAATTGTGCTGTGACTTCTGAGGAAGTGTTTGATTTCTATCGCAAAAATAATTTGCATTTTGGCATTTCACCTACTTTCTATGGTTTATTTTTGTATCACTTTTTAGCCACTGGAATGGTTTGCGCTGATTCTGTTTTGTAGAATGCGGTGTGGTTTTCTTTGTTATCATATGTGCTTTTCTCACTTTCTACTAACTCTTCTGTTCCTCTGTGTTACTCAATTTCACAGGGCATCAACCACATAGACTATGAGACCGAGTACCGAACAGAATGGTGCCGGACTAACTCAACATTCGTTCCTTGTTTTCTATTTGCACGGAAGTTCTCACGAGGAGCTGCCATGCGCCTATTGAGTGATGGTGTTGCTGGTCCATTTGTTGCCTCTTCCATATTAGCCAGGTCCGCCCCTGATTAGGAACGGTGACATTTCTCTCGGCACTTTTAGCCCTCAACCTACGCACTTCACATACAGTGGCAGCAGCTAGAGCACGCCCACGTATAAACACATGATTCTCTATACATAGATTAGATATCCATACAATAGTAGAAGAATATTATCTGCTGCTGCTGATTAATTTTCAAGGAAATGAGTTAGAAGTTAACATTTTAAGTTTTGATCCTATCATTAAGGTCACTTAGCATTCTGATCTTTACATGGTTTACAGAGGTGGGAAACTAATTCTTGTCCTGTCCGCGCAGTGCTACTGTTGTAGAAAGAGAATTTTGTTTCATTACTTGAATAATTGACATACTACTTTTTTAACAATGACTTAAAATCACATTTATTTATTTTTTCCAATCTTATTGATGACTTCTGTATCGTTTATATATATTTTGCTATGAGTTATATTAATATTCTAACAGTATAAAAGATGACTGATGCGGGAGATTCTGAAAGAACTGAACTGTCAAATTCAATTGTTTTTGTAAAAAATAAACAATATATGATTAGTAAAAAAGAACTGAATTCCATGCTCCTATTGTGATCAAAAGGAAGAGGAATCAGATTAAACCAGTGTCAACAGTTACACCACCTGCTATCATTGTATCTCCCCTCCTCTATGATGAAACCGAGCATATCATCAAGTCAACTGGTTTAGTAACAGGGTAGACCGAGTTAGGAACTTAGGGTGTGTTTGAGAACGCGGTGCAAACCGTGTTCTCAAAAATTTTGAATTTTGTTTATACTTAAAATAATTTTTTTATGTTTTCATATTGTTTTGATGTATTGATATTAAAAATAATTTTTAAAAAATAAAAAACTTCATTTTAATACATTTCTAAACAAAAAATATTTTGAACCGTCATTATTTCACTACCACAATTCTAAATAAACCCTAATTCATTTGTATCTTCACCGGTTGTATCTACTAAATGAAGTCATATCATGAATGAACAAATTATATCTCATTGATCATTAATGAAATCATGAATAAATTATATATTGAACTTTGATTTTATCATTTAATTTGATAAATTTCAATCTAAATTCATCTTTAAATTTCTATTTTTACTAATTATATTTTATTTTCACAATAAAAATATATTGTAAAAATTTAATATGATCAAATCAAATTTTAATTAAAAAAAATATATATTCAAATATAAAACCCTCTTAACTATATTTTGGATACATACCAACTTATTTTTAAATGTAAGTAAACTTATCTCAATGGGGGTATTTGTAGAAATAAAATTTTCTTACTCATCTAATTTTGCCATGTGTTATTTTAATTTTATTTTTATATAAAAAGATGAAATAAAATTAAAAAAATAACATGAAATATATATATATGACCAATAAAAGGTTGATATGTAAGATGGGATATTTAACATATTTTTATTATAAATACAAGATCTTATAAATAAAAATTAATAATAAAATAATATCATATAACATTAAAAAAAAATATAAAAACCTTTACAAACTTTTTGAAATAAAAAGTCTCACCCTACACACATAAAGGAGAAAGATTCCTGAATATACAAAACTATCTTCAATACTTGTTCATTTAGTCTAAAAAAACAAACCTAAAATAATACAATTCCCAGACCTTTCTTTGCAAAACACCACCAAGTGAAATTGCCATCAAATATAAAACCACGGAAAGCACAATAATAATTTCTAAGAAGATGAGAAGCTATTTCTGCTTTGGCTACGTGTGCTGCTGCATCGCTACTGTTGTGGGCATTGATAACTTCATCCTTTGCTTGGATATCATCTTCATCCTTTCCTTCCTCTTCATACAACCATTGTACACCAATAGTCCTCGTTTGAATAGCTGGACCAAGTGGACGCACTGAAATACTCACGTCATCACCATCATCAAATGTAGGATCACCGACCCCTAATTTCCAGTGGCTTAGCAATTGGAATTCACGAACATCACGCGCGTAACTCGAATGGTAGACAGGGGCGTGACAACGCAAGGATCGACCACTGGTATTGTTTCTGATTATAAAATGAAAAGGTTCAAAGCGACTGTACCCTGACGTCACACAAAACCTTGTGAACAGATTAAAGCCACATATCCGGTGCGCAGGAGGAGGTGATGAGGATATTTTGAATGAAAAGTTATCTACAAACTCATTCTGAATTAGCCATCTATCCTCTTCTTCCTCCTCATAAAACCACCTCGACATCTCATCTTCATCAAATCCATATACGACAACGTTGAATGAGCCATGTATAAATGTTATCTGTACCACCAAAACAATGTCTATAAAATGAGCAAAAGAAAAGTATTCAAATGTAGATTTCAAAGAAAATAACATGGGCGGCTAGGGAGGACCTGAAATCTCGATGGCTGCATTTGAGCACTAACCATTTCTATTATTCTGAACATGTGTGAGTCAAACTTTTGGATTGATTCTTGCTTCATACAATCTTGGAACTCGACAAATTGTTCACAACCATTTGCTACAGTCCAAGGGTTTAGATTTGAAACTCTTTGCAGTAAATAGCAAAAGGACACATCTAACGACCACAAATGGGATGGAAGCTCTGGGAGTGCCTGAAGCATTTTGCAATTTCTTAAATATAGGTGTCTGAGTAGACCAAGATCCTTGATGCTTTCTGGAAGAGCACGAATTGGAGTTCCACTTAAATCTAGTCTCTCCAAGGAGCGTGGCAGTGAAAACGAGGTAAATCTCAACACTTTCATCGCTGAAAACCTAGAGGGAAAGAATAGCTTCAATGGAAGAGATGTAATGTATGATGTACTTGCAACAATTCCATCGCTTTGAAGCAAGCTGTGCCCCTGATGATGCTCTAACTCTATATTCATCAGGCTGACAAGATTTGAGCAACCATCTAAAACCAGCTCTTGAAGTGAATTCAATCTACTCATTTCTTCTGGAAGCTCCATAAGACTTGTACAATTTCTTAGATTTAAGATCAACAGTCTTTGTAAATCACCAACAGATTCGTGAATTTGAACCAAACGGATGCAATCTTCAAGTATTAGCTTTTCAAGGGCTGGGAGACTCGAGAAGTCTGGGGTTCTAATGAGATCATGAGAGTGACGGAAATCAAGAACTTTTAATTTTGGAAGAAACTGCGAAAGTACATGAATTTAGTTGTTATCAATTGAAAACGAGAGAGATAGCTACAGAGAAAGAGTAGATGCATACCGGTTTGCCTTTCCAAGCATCAACTAGACAGCTTCTGGATAGATCAAGAACCACCAGCTTCTCCAAGCATACGTGATTTGGTATGGATCTCCAAGACAATCCATGCCAACATAACCATATCAAATTCTTGGGAAAGTGCTCAAAACTTCCATGAAAATTAGTGTAGTTTAGTTGGAGAAATTTTACATCTAACATCTTTCTAAAAGCATCCGTGCTGAGGATGGGAAACAAACTTGTTTGGTCAGTTTGTAATTTTCTCCCATTACGAAAGTCAGAAAGCCATTGTTGAAAGAAATTAAGCCTGCGGCTCTTGCTGCGAACCATTGAACTGGTACAAGCAACTTCTGCATAATCATCTTCCATTAATGCATGCATATCCAGGGTAAGGCCACGCAATTTTTCAGCATCCTGCATCAAAAATTATAAAAAGTATATGATAAAGGAAAGTAAAAGAGTGAACACGTTAAGGCACCACAAACCATTCAAGTACACACAAAAAAATTGAGCTACTTACGGTAGTTCCATTCAATACTCTAAAAGCATCCTCGTGATGCCATGTTCTTTGACATTTGGATGATTCTTGTCGAGCAATTTCCCTTCCCATATCTCTTACGAGCTGATGCATCCACAACCTTTTATCATTGTTGATTTCAACAAGGCATCTATCGATAAGTTTGTCAATCCTAAATCTTGCACCTATACCGAGCCCATCTAGTATCGTAACTGCATAATCCACATCCATTCCATTGAAGAAACAAGCAATATCAAGGAATATGTTTTTTTGATAATCATCATCTAGAGAGTGGTAACTTATTTCAAGAACATTTTGAACATCACAATTAGGAATCACTGCCAATTCCTGTAATGCGCTTCCCCATAATTTTCTTCCTTTCCCTGACAATGAAGAACCAATAACACGAAGGGCTAATGGAAGTCCATTACAATGATGCACTATTCTCCAAGAGTCCTCCACAAAACCTTCAACAGGGTAAGCTTGTCCAAAGGCATGCCAACTGAAAAGCTCGAGTGATTTTTTGTTGTCTAGAGGTTCAACTTTGCACTTGACAAACTCATCATCAGCTGCAATTAGACCCTTATTTCTAGTTGTTACAATGATTTTACATCCTTGACAAAGCCATTCTTGCATGCCTATGATTGCATTGAATTGGTCCCTATTGTCCACATCATCAAGAACAATAAGAGTTCTTCTGCAACACAAGGCATCCTTAATCTTTATAATTCCTTCATCAACATCATGTATCTCATCAACAGTCTTGTTTAGGATATCAGAAAGAAGTTGCCTCTGTAGGCAAACTACACCTTTGGATTCTTTTGAGATTTCTCTAACATTTGATAGATAGCTCCTGCATTCAAATTTACGAAAGTTCTGATTAAAAACACTCTTTGCTATAGCTGTCTTCCCAACTCCACCAATTCCGTAGAGCATAGCAGTGGCAGCATCATGGGACTCATCTTGCAACCATGAGTTGATATAATTTACTAGAGGATCTCTTCCAATGAAATGAAGGGGTACATGAAATATTTTTCGATCCAAGTTCTTTGAGACCTTCTCCACAATACATTGGACAAGCAGTGCCTCGTATCTACATCAAAAATAAAAATATAGTATGATATTTAGTAGTCTCTCTAGAAAGTATAAAAATCTCAGTATTTTTCAAGAAAATTAATAATGTATAATCATTACATTTTAAACTAGACAAGAAGGAAGAGAACAGAAGACAAGGAAAAAGTATCTTCTATTTTTATTTTTCTTCTATGCTATCTGAGTTTGGAGTGGTATGGTTTTTCTAAATTAGGAGTGGTATTATCAGTCATCCTCTAAATACTTGCAAAACAAAACAAATTAAGAGTTCACAATCAGCATTCTAGTCTTATGCTAGGTGTAGTTTCATAAAGAGATACAACTTACCCATCTCCTAAAACCATTCCAGCTAAATCGGCCACTTCCTTCAAAGCAATCCTCCACCCGTTCACCCTCTCCATCTCCTTCTTGAAGCGCTTTTCATGCTCCACAAATGCTGCGGCGAAGCTCCCTGTTTGCTTTCTGACTTGGGATGGATCCACATGATAGAATACCGGAAAAACTATGCAGTCAGCGGTCCTCCTGCGTTCCATGATCATTACAAGTTCATCAAGGCACCACCTCGAAGAAGCATAGTCTTTGGAGAATACGATTATCGCAATTTTTGATTGTTGTATTGCCTTCTGGAGCTCCGATTCGATGTTCTCTCCTCTGCCAATTTCATCATCATCTCTAAATGTGTGAATCCCTGCTTGAACAAGGGCTGTGTAGAGGTGATCAGTAAAATTCTTGCGAGTGTCTTCGCCTCTGAAACTCAAGAACACTTGATATTTACAATGAGAAAACCGTGAAGATGAGGATGCTTGATATTTCGCAGCAGCCATTCCAAATACAGAGAAAGAAAATCTTCGAAGATCTGAACCAACATCAGAAAACAGGGCAAGAGTTGGAGCTAAAGTAAACATCATTTACATCAGAGTTATATTCCATAAAATAACACACAGGAGATAAGAAAGAGAGTGGGAGAGAGTACCTGAAAGTTTCTCTTTCCCTTATTCTAAGTTGTGGCTGCAGTTCTGTATCAGTTGATCAACAGTATTCTGCTCTAAGCTATGTCTATGGTACTCTACTGCGTGAGGAAGCCGGCACAAAGGGCAAATGAAAGAAGAACAGAAACATAAAAATAATTTTCGTTGATGACTTCTTACGCGGACAACACAACCAAGCCCAAGTCTTCAATTTATAAATTGTTCGCAATGTCTTTAATTTCTTAAACACTTTCAAGTGTTTTAATGGTGAAGGCACAAAGTGGGGAAAAGAAACAAAAACATAAAAAAATAATTTTCGTAGATGACTTCTTCCGCGGAAAAGACAACCAAGTCTTCGATTTTTAAATTGGTAGGATACTGTGCTGGCAATTTCTTCAACACTTTCTAGTTTTTTTTTTAAATTCTAGAATTGAAAAAAGAGAGAAGAAGGATCGTAGGACTGGGCCTAGAACCAAGCCTCATCAGTCGAATCGAAAGCTTATTTGCCTGCTCACTTAATGAAAGGTCTACAGATTAGTTGTTTGGTGGAAGATCAATAGAAAATCCAGGTTTCTTATATCCAAGAATGCTGTTCTCAAATCTGTCACTTTTAGCTGATGCACTGTGATTTTTCCATAACCAAAGTCAAAACAATTGCTTTAAATGCAATGGTATAATGCAGATGGCAGTTCTTACATTGACACAAAGGAGAGCAATAGGTAACCAAAGCATAGCACTTGAACAATTTGCAGCAAACAAAACTGGACATATTTATTGAGTAAACTTAACTAGGATCAAAACTCATCTTTTATTTCCTCAGAATTATATAATCTATTCGAACTTTTGATTACCCTGAGACCTCATGATGCGTTCTCTCCATCCTCTCTCGCGAGCCCTGAGCTTCCATATTGCAGTAAGTTTCCTCTGTTCTTCCAATACTTTTTCAGCCTTTTCCCTTGCCGCCTCGCAGCTATTCATTCCAGAATTGCATTTCTCTGCCTCTTCTGATACTGGGATGTCATTCTCTTGGCCTCCAACAGCGCCAAGTCTGCACGTTGCTGTTTTTTCTGAGCTTCTTCTTCACTTAACCTCAGTTCATCTTTCAACATGTTTGTTAAGACTTTGTTCCATCTCACGGCTCACTTCTGGATCATGCTTCATGCACTCTAAAAGGGTACAAAGTCAAGAACAGAAAATTGTTAGGATATTGCCATTTGTGGCAATACCCCACCACCAAGCAAGTGGAAGCATGAATTACGGCATAATTCATGCCATGTATTATGGCTTATTTGTCCCCTCCATGTGCTGGAGAAAGTTGCTAAGAAATGCCTATAAAGGAGGCTTATATTTGAGAGCAAGATAAAGAGAGAATCGTGAGTGTGTGCAAGAGTGTGGAGAGAAAGAGAGCTGCAATGGCAGCAGCCTTGCTGCCATTGCAGCAGCTGCAAGTGCAGTAAAGATGAGCTGGAGTAGAGTAGAGAGAAGTGATCCTCCTCCTCCATGTATTTGTTTTGTATCCTTTCTCTAATCTCTAAATAATATGGACTCTCTCCCGTGGATGTAGGCGGTTTTGCCGAACCACGTAAAAATTGTGTCAGTGTGCTTTACCCTAGGATGAGCAAGTATCAGTACACCACCGGTCCGCGCATGGGGGAGCCGGATTCCCCAACAATTGGTATCAGAGCACATGGTTTAAAGGGGTGTTTGATTTTGCTCAAAAATGAAAGTTGTCAAAATTGTGTTTTGACCATACCACTGTGTAGAGGAAGAAGAGACGAAGCCACTGTTGAAAACCGCGTCGAAATCGGACGTCGGAAACGTCCTCACGCGCTGTCATGCGCCGGCGAGGAGACTGCCCACGCACACAGACGCGCGCCACGCGTCACACGCGTCTTCTTCACCCGGATGAGCTGACCCGACCCGAATACCAGACGACCCGACCCACGTGCCAGACCCGGATAAGGATGACGTCATCATGACGTAATCATGACGCCAGTATACACAGTCAGCATGCACGTCAGCGACCAGTCAGCAGGCACGTCAGCGTCCAGTCAGCATGCCATATCATCAAACAGTCAGCAACACGTCAACGTCCAGTCATCAGACACGTCATCACTGTGGGTCCCACCTGCCACGTCACCAGCCGCGAGTCGAGCGGCGTCGAGCCGAGTTGAGCCGAGCCGAGTTGGAGTCGAGCCGAGCCGCGAGCCGAGGGATAAGATTCTGTGCAGCAGAGTCTACGTGCAATCGGATCTGAGATTGAATCTGAGCCGTTGATCAGGCCAGAATTGTTTTGATCAAATTTTAGCCGTCTGAAGTGCGATTTGGACGATTTCAGACTTGTTTCCAGCTAATTTGATCGTTCCGGATGCAATGATACGGTCCGATCATTGAGATTTGAGACCAAAAATGGCGGTGGTGAATTAACAAAAGAGATTGCCCGATCAGGAGGCATCTGAAGGTCATCATGGTGGTCGTTGGAGATGAAGAAGAAGAAGGTGCACATGTTTACCCAATTACATGTGTTGAACTGCTAAGTGGGGAGATTTGAATTGCCTTGAGGGAAGGCAAAATTGGGACACTCTGGACACCCGATCATATGGATAATTTGAGGTGAAGAGTGAAAACTGATGAAGACCAATCTTGACGAATCTAAGCACTGGTAGTCTCGCCA
>Ga0325414_1001279_pt1 | contig 23878 bp, 21 predicted proteins | sample PopdelMetagenome_8_FD_206183 | JGI IMG/M metagenome (GOLD analysis project Ga0325414, IMG submission 206183) | Populus deltoides microbial communities from Bellville, Georgia, United States - Leaf-PdKOR-R3 | ecosystem: Host-associated > Plants > Phyllosphere > Phylloplane/Leaf | place: USA... | reverse complement strand
ATCTTTTTGTCCCCCCCCCCCCCCCCAGACGGGATGTGATTCATGCCGGTTCACCAGATTGCGTACGTTTTCCCTTATCCCAAGCCATGCCATTGCCGTACTCGTGGTCTTTCTAGTCGATTGCTTTCTGTTTGTGACTCGTAGGGCAGTGCAATTGGAGGTGGACTCTCAATTAATTGCCTCTCTCCTCTTGGGTAAAAAGGAGATCTGGGAAGTTTAATCAAACATATCACTAGACTTGTCCATAGGGATTGAGTTGTGCATATCGTTCATGTGTATAGAGAAGCAAATAATTGTGCAGATGGAATAACGAATTTAGGTGTAAGCTTGAATCATGAGGTTAGTTATTTCGAAGAGCCACAAGGCTTTATAAAGGGGAGGTCGCGGAGGGATATTTGTAGTTTAGGGGAATTTAGATGCCATGGGTAGGTTTTTTGCCCCTCTTTTAACATGAGGTTTTATATATATAATATTAAGAATGCACTCCTGTACCAGTTTAATGTATTTGCATGCATAAATTACCCTAAAACAATGTTCAAACTCGATAAATAAACAAAACTCGAGAAAAGGAAACATCCTATCCCTTGGAATTATCATTTCAACATTTAACTTTAACTCCTAGCATCTCCAGTCTCCACTCTTCAAATAAAAAAAATATTAGATAATTTTTTATGAAAAATATATTTTTAACTTGAATTATTATTATTATTATTATTATTATCATACATTGTTTATAAAAAAATAACCTCTAAATTATTACTCAAAGTAAAAGACCATCATTCATTTGTCATTCATGACAAACCGTGCCGAACCTCCTCTATGTAGAATCATAGATACATATCGTTTTCAGTTTTTCTGTCAAAATTAATTGAATTAATGAAAAAGAAGGAGTAAGAACCCATCAGCGGGTCTCGGAAAAAATCCACTATCAAGGCCCAAAATTAAACTTACGAAGCCCGATCTCCTTACCATAGCATATCGGCTCTAGGACCTTACTGGCTCCTCCATCTAATAAACTAAATAAACAAAAAGAGCAAAAAAACAAAACAAAACGAGGAGGAAATGGAATCCGTGGTGGTGGGTTAATAAAAATTTCCAAGCCCCCCTAAAACCCACAACGCAACAGAAAAATTGAAGCAAATAGCGATAATGGCAGAGGAAGCTATTTTAGGTTACTTACAGAACCACGAGGAAATCTCCGATTCCGGCCAGTTCGCAACCGATCATGGACTCGACCACAGCGACGTCGTTAATGTCATCAAAAGCCTCCATGGCTTCCGCTACGTCGATGCTCAGGTTCCTAAAATTATTTTAAAATTTTTTAAAAAAATCATGCCCTAACTGTAGACTAGAGAAAGTGAAGATTAATGTGATTTTGAAGAATTTGGATATGACTATAATAAAGAGGATCAGTGTGGTTATGAATGTTAATAGTGATGGATTAGTTGATTAATCAGGGATTCGATGATGTTCTGTAGGATATTAAGAGAGAGACAGATGTGCTTACGGAAGAGGGTGAAAAATATGCTGAACAAGGATCACCTGAAGTTCAGCTTTTCTTGGCTGTACCAGCGGAGGGTAGCATATTGAAAGAAGAATTGCAGGTTGTCGTAATTGATTGCTCCTACATTTTTTCTGTCCATGCCCTTTGTTTTTCAGTGTTATATTTGAATTTTGGCTGCTGGATTTTCTTAATGCAGAAACTGGTGGATCCTGCAGTTTTCAAAATAGGATGTTCTCAGGCTGCAAAGAATAAATGGGTTCAAATGGGAAATCAAATATCCAGGAAGGTAACGGGAATTTATTTTTCTCAACATGAAATTCGTCTTAATGGTCCTTGTGATTAGTCCGATAATGTTTTTTTTGGGTATTATTAAGCATTGTGTTTTTATTAAGGAAAATATTTTGCTGGTAAAAGTAAAATTAAGCTTAGACGAATAAATAACTAAGAATATCTTCCCTTGCTCTCAAGTCAAAACACGCTATCTTATTTCAAATCTCAACATGATACCTCTTCATTCTTTCAGAATTCCATGTCTACACCCAAATATCCCAAATATCATGAACTGGGTTTTATCTTTTCAAAAGAAGAAACCTAGTACCCACCTTGTGACTTTTGTTCAGTCTTGCATATTGTTCTGGTGTAATTATAATTCTTTTTCATCTATGTCATAGGTTCAACATGTGGAAGACAGAATAAAGGATCTTCTGTTACAGATACGAGATGGACAGGTGCATTATTGTATTTAATGTTTTTTTTTCATATGCTTTTTGAGGGCATCAAATTAAACAGTAGGTGAGATTGGCATTGTTTTCTTGGGCATGGTTTCTGGTTAAGAAGAGGTCCTCTCTTAAGGGTTGCGGGGAGGGCCTTATTTCATCCCTGTATGGACAGTTTATGTCCGCTCTTTCATGTTTAATTTTTAAGCTGCTCGTTATTCATGTTCACTAAATCCAATTTGCATGATTTTATCTTGATTGTGTCCCTTGATTTACTTATGTTATTTGTTGTGATTAGGAAATTGACACAGATGATAAGAAGTCTCTCAAAGCTAGAAAGCTTATTGCTGTGCAGTAATGATCCTTTTCTTTCGCTTTTTGTGTTGTCTATTATGGTTCTCATATTGTCTGTAGTACAAGGTTGGTTTCATTAGTGGTGTTGGTATTCACAACTTGTGACTTGTGCTCTAGAACCTGGAAGGGCTACTCGGTGAGAAAAGGTCCTGATTATGCTCCAATAAGAAGAAGAACTGCAACTGATTTGACTCGTGAATATCTACAGGGGTATGCTCTTATATGCAGATACCGTGTTCATTTCCAATCTGAATTGTTAGCTGCTATTTGAATAATTTTCTCATCAAGCTAAAGCATGCCTGTGTTTGGTGGAGCTTTTTTTACAATAGTTGTTCTCAACTATGAAGCATGGGGCATGTTAATGAACAATTTGGGGTCAATGATGAAGGCAGAATGGAAAGGTGCAGATAGACTGCTATGATTGCAAGCACATGATAAAAATGCATGCCATTTAGAGAAAGCACTTATGCTATGGGGTATGCATGGGAACATCGTAATAATTAAGCATGCTTTAACTAATTTCCAGACCTCTTAAGTGCGTTAATGAAATTTTTCTGGATGCCACCTAGATCTTTTCATTTCTTTCTGCAGCATGCAACTTCATACAATTTCTTTATATAATTGACGCGAACAAAAAAAGAGAGAGAATAAGACCTATGCATTTTATTTAAATTCTAGAGTGCAGGGGTACTTAGTAATTTCTACGTTTGCTGGAAAATCTGGAAATCGTCCCGGACTAGGCTTTATTTCTGTTTAGTATTTTATTTTACTGGTCATTCTTAGGTTTTCTTATTCTAAATAGAAATTGTTATTTTGGAGCACTGGGGTTTAGGAATCCATGTCCTTATTGGATTTGGACCGCTAAAACTCTATAGTCTTTCAATATTTTAATTGAAGTTTAGTAATAAAATTCCAGCAATTTGCTTTTTATAGCATGATTCAATCTCCCTTAGGTGTGACTCCTAAGAACCCTAGGTGTGAATCTTAGGTTTTTCTATCCTCAAGGTGTAAATCCTAGAAACCCTATTAGTGTGACTTTAGTAGTTTCTACAATTCTTAGTAGAAATCCTCATCAATAAATACCAAACAGACATAAACAGCCTCTAAAGTCAGACCCAGAACAGCCTCCCGAAGTTATCCTGCATCAATAATGTAAACAATTACATGTACTTGGGTGTATTGGGCATAGTAATGATAACATATTGGGGCAGTGTTGAGTTGACTGTTCACCTGGTTTTGCATATTCATTGCATTTAATTGCTCCATTTACTCTATATTGTTGACAAATTTATCTAATGTTTAGGGGTGATTGGAGGAATATAGAGTTCAAAGAGTATAACTTCAGTGCCAAAGGTCCACCACCTGAAGGTGGCCATCTTCACCCACTCAACAAGGCAAGAATAACATTATTCTTTTTTAACCTATTTTCTCTTTTTTTATATATTATAAATGAATCTTATACTCTTAATTTCCATACAAGTTATAGGGGCAGCCAATTGTAGAATGGGCCAAAAAGACTCTTAATACAATCATTTTCATTGTGCTGAAATTTGACCTATAATTTTCAAACAACCATCTTATACTCTTAATTGCTATACAGTATAAAAGGGCAGCCAATTGTAGAATGGGTTGCTATTTTTAGACACCAAAGAGCTCTTAGCACAATCACATTCAGTGTTCTGAAATGCTGAAATTTGACCTTTAATTTTCAAACAACTATTTGGATTGTCACCGCATTGAAAAATGTCATCACTTCACCGAAAAAGATTGTGTAAAGAGGCTTATTGGTGTGAATTGCAACACTGTGTTCTCAAGGATTTCTTTTAGAGAGTAATTTGATTGGTGAATTGATACTGACAACAGTTTGTCCTGTAAATAAAGGCCGGGCTAAGTTTCTAGACTGATTGAGACTGCCATTTTCATCATGTTGTCATTGTAAGTTGAAACATTTCCATCATATACAGCATTTCTTGCTCATAAGTTTATTTTACCAGGCTAGAAGTTTGGGTGGGTGTGCTTTGGTTTCAGCATTGTTCATAAGTCTAATGCTGAAATTTTCTCATAACTGGGTTAAACCTTCTCATGTTTCAGATCTAAAGTTTTATATCTGAGTCAACTGTTGAGACGTGGGTTCACATCTGTTAATGTTTTACTGTCAAATAAAGGGTTTTATTGGATGCTGTTTGTTGCTTATACTGATCCAGGCAATCAGATTTTCAAAAGGCATTGGGACCAAATTTCAGTTGAAAGAATAATGTATCAATCATATGTATACATTCATTGAACTGGAAAAATATGTGATGGTTCTATTATTGTTGGAATTTAGCTTTCTTGGTGGTAACTGGCAATTTTCAGTTTCATTTAGAACTGATTGATGCTATAGAGTTTATTTTTCCCTAAACACATGATAAAAGTTTTGCTACATTGTTGCAAATTCTCACCCAAGCATTGCCTTTTGTTTTCTTTCTATTTTAGGTGAAAGAACGACTGAAGGACATTTTTCGTCTAATGAAGTAAGACCTGCTCTGTCTTCTGATTTTACTGTCAGTGATCTTTTTTTAGTTTGACATTTGTGTATTGGTCTTCTATTTGGCTGCAGCTTTGAGGAAATGCCTACAAATAGATATGTAGAGAGCAGGTAGCTGTTTCTGCTCATTCTTTATAAACAGCATGATTCCATTTTATCAATTGTTGATTCTTTAGCACTCGAAGCTTTACCTCATCAAAATAAATCTAACTATGCAGTTCACAAAATGATAACTTGTCTTCTTACACATGTTTGAACATATTTTTTATTATTTTTTCATTTTCTGGGTTTATTGCTAAATTTTCTTATTCATGATTCTCATATTATTCCATACCAAAGAAAGTTGATTCTGTAATGATGTAGTTAGGGGAAAATGGTTTCATTTAGAAGAAGGTAATTTAGCTGAAAAATGAGATGGTGAGTTCATAACTTGTTTGTTCTTCTTCTATGGGTCTTTTAAGCTAAAAAAATATGATTTCCTGAATTTTCTCTTGTATTTTTCTTTCATGCAATACAGTAATTATTATTATAGTGATATTATTTTTAACATTCCAATGCATTCCCATTTCAACCTGCAGCTTCTGGAATTTTGATGCACTGTTCCAGCCACAACAACATCCTGCCCGTGATTCGCATGACACCTTCTTTCTTAAAGGTATGTTTGACTTGATTTCTTATTTGTTACTCGGTTATAATTGGTTTGATTCTGATATCCATGGCATATAAATCTGTAGCTCCTGAAACAACAAAGCAACTGCCTGAAGATTATGTTGAGCTGGTGAAACGTGTGCATGAGTCTGGTGGCTATGGGTCAAGGGGGTACAATGCTATCTTTTAATCCTTTTTTTCACTGTCACATGAGTCTTATTCTCGCAACTATGAAATACCTGTACTCCGCTGTCAGATATGGATATGATTGGAAAAGAGAAGAAGCAAACAAAAACCTTTTGCGAACTCATACGACTGCAATTTCTTCTCGGATGCTTTATGCGGTAGCACAGGTATTAATGCATTCTAAGTTTCTCATTATGTATCCATCTTCTTGACTTTGTGGAATGGTTTTCAAAATATTTTGTTGTGCTCATGCATGTGTTATTATGGTCTGCTTTCTTTCTTTTATGCTCTGATCTAGTTTACCTCTCTACATTGATTTATGCAAACACAATTCTCGAGGGAGCCAAACTGGTGTCATAAAAAATATTTGACACTGATTTTATGAGGGCAAACACAGAAGTTTCAATCTCGGTGTTTTGCCTCTTCTATTTCTTTACCACTTCTTTTCTCTTAAGATCGAATATAGCAGCTTACAAAAATGAGTGTGCCATGATCTACATCTAAGATAAACATGCTATCGATCTGAAGTATTCTCAACTAATATGTTCTGGGTTTATTATAATATTGGGATATTTTGTTATGTGAAATTAGCCATCTTTTTAACTTAAATGTAGTCCGTATTTTGTTACTTATTAAGTTTTTCTTGATAGCTTGCAAAACAGCAATCGTTTACCCCCAAAAGGTACTTCTCCATAGATCGAGTTTTCAGAAATGAAGCAGTAGATCGAACTCATCTAGCAGAATTCCACCAGATAGAAGGTACGTTGTGCCAATTCACTATACAACGGAGCCTTTTTTCTTGCTGTTCTTTAGCATTTTTTATGCCTGCTCATATCATACTTGTCTGTTATGAAGTGCTAAAACAATACTAATTTGGATTTTGGTGTTGATACATTGATCCCATTTTTGGACAAGTGCATGGTTTGTGATTCGGATGGTGTACTGCTGGTCATGTTACAAATGTTGAGCTATAGAATATTGTCAAGTGTGGACACTGACGACTTGGATGCTGACTTTCAACTGCTTGATTAATGTCATGTTATTGGGATTTTTGTCAGTCACTTAACAGTTTAAAAAATCCTGCCTTTGGTTTCAGGTCTGGTGTGTGATCGAGGGCTTACTCTAGGTCACTTGATTGGAGTGTTGCAGGACTTCTTTTCGCGTTTAGGTAATTAAATGAAGTGTCGTTAAGGAATTTTCTTTAACACTCTTCTTTCCTTCAAATATGCATAAAAAGAAATAAAGTTTGGTTGTCCCGTGTAAAATTTTATTGGTTACCTAGCGTGATGCCAAGTGACTTGGGATCGAAATCCTGCTCGTACTAGGAAGGAAGCAGTTGGAGGTTTGATGGGATCCCAATGAATCATCACCATATATATAAGTGGATAGATAGATTGATCTTGGTATGAGAGCCCAGTACTTGGATGCTATGTGTTTGCATTGTTAATTTGAAAGAACAAGGCTGTTTATACTACTCATAGTATACAATTGATGCTGGAGGAGAATGGTTATCTCCATCAGAAAAAAATTCTAAATGCACATTTTGTTCTCAGGCATGGACAAGCTGAAATTCAAGCCTGCATATAATCCATATACTGAGCCTAGCATGGAGATTTTCAGGTATAAAATCATGAATTCCTGTTATGCATGTACTGCTTGTAAAGTAATTGGAAATTTGATATATCCTATATATTTCAGTTATCACAAAGGCCTTGGGAAATGGGTGGAGATTGGTAATTCTGGCATGTTTAGACCTGAAATGTTGCGTCCTATGGGATTCTCAGAAGATGTTAATGTTATTGCATGGGGCCTTTCGCTTGAAAGGTGAGAATTTTTATCCTCGCTTTTGAGAAATAAAAGAATAAACTTCCTGTTCACTCTCATCTTTGAGAAATAATAGATATCATGAATCACTTCAATTTATTCATATTAATCTTCCAATGGGTTGAACAGGCCAACCATGATATTATACGGGATCGATAATATCAGGGAGCTTTTTGGACACAAGGTACTGCCTTATGCTCCTGCTATTTAAAACGTCTTGCTATCATATAACAATTTGACATCCAAGCATTCATTATTGTTGCCTTGCAGGTGGATCTTGCCCTCGTCAAGAGAAACCCTCTCTGCCTTATCGGGATTCAGTAGATTATGAAATGCTTCTGTTCTTTCCTGTGTTGTATCTTAAGTTTTTCATTGATGACGGCTGAGGCTGTATTCATTTGGCATCACCAATCACGGGCTAGTCTTCAATTGTTTTGTACTCTTACCAGAAATAGCAGCAATAAATTCTGCGTTTTGAACCTATCCCGCTGTGCTAGCGTGGTAGTCAACTTTCCCAGATTTGTGTCTCTTCTATAAGCTTGTTTTCCCATCGATAACGAGCCCAGCCATTTCAAATAGTGGCATTACCAAGTTTATTGGGCGTGGAATTCAAAGACAGTCATTCATGGGGTGAGATCTTTGAAGGGTAGCGGCAGAGATTGGATGATGGATCGGAGGTTTAAGCACCTTATCATCCATTACAAGAGTGCCGTGTGATCATCCAAAACGACCGTTTGTTAAATGGGGAAGTTCTAAATGAAAGCTAAAACAAGTGATACTTTATTTTGGTTCAAATGGAAACCAACTTGGTTCTTCTGAAATTCACTCTGAGCATTTTAAGATCCAGTTTGGTATGATAGTATTAATTTTTTTTTGAAGTATTTTTTGTTTAAAAATGTTTTGAAATAATATTTTGTTTTTAATTTTTTTTTATATCAACGTATAAAAACAATATGAGAGTAATTCAAAAAAAAAAATTTAATTTGAAGCAAAGAAAAAAATAAAAAGTTTCAAGTTCCTTTTAAAAATGTTTTTAAAATAAAAAAACAAACAGTTTTTTATTCCTTTAGTTTACACACGTTGCTGTCATTGCTCTGCTTATACTGTGTTACCTGGAAGTTGTTTGATGAAACCCTTTGCAAGCATACCAGCTAGATTCACTCGTATAGCATGTAATGCTGTGTCAACGTTGAAATACACAAGCCGAGGAAGCAAATTAAGTACCTAAGGTGGTACGTGCAGAGCCTAGACTGGAGCAGCAACGTTCTGAACCCTGGGGTGGCAAAAACAACTCGTATCGATAACCACAGTCCACAGGAACCCAGAAAACTCAGTTTTGAATGGGTTAGCTGACACACAGTAAGGCAACCCATTTAACTCATTTAATAATGGATAAATATGAATATAACTAATAAATCTTAACGAATTTTATACATAGATGGAATAAATAATCCAAAAATTGAATAATATTGCAACTCCTGTCTATTTTTTTAGGTAATAATAGACCTCGTGTAACATTAGAAAAGAAAGTGAAGCTTTCTCGCATGCTCATCTTAGTCCCTAATATATTTTTAAAATTTATTTAGTTCCTATATTTTATCTTCTTATTACAAGTAAGTAATTAGTTGAAAGTTTTTGGTTTTCATACTTTTATGTAAATACATTCACTCCCTCAATGAAAAACGTTTTTACAATCAAATCCCTGTGTCACATTCATTTAACTAGATACAGGTGAACTTGGTCAAACATTCATTATGAATTAAATGGGGATGAGTATCATCTTAAAAAATAAATAGGTCATAAATGATAATAGGTAAAGCATTACTCCTAGCCCTACCCATTTAGACGTCCCTAGCTGAAACAACCTTTTAAGCTTCGTGTTGAAATTATGAACAATTTCGGTGATTCAATTTATTTGGAACAGTTGTAGATTGTGGGACTTTCCAAAGGATTTCACAGAAACACAGCGCTGAGACACACATGTATATACACATCAGGGTACAAATGGGGTATGCATGCAATGAGCAACTGAAGTTAATTTAAGTCTTCAGAATCCCCACTTCCAAGAGAATTGAAATTAAACCGTGTTTTTGGAGAACTGGAAACGATAATCTCAGCTTCAGGAAACTGAACATCTGTCTCCTCTTCTGAAGAGTCGGCATCAGATGCTTGAGAATTATCACCCATCAAACCAGATTCAAATTTTCGACGCCTTTCCACAGCAGCCTCAACCTTCTTCTGAAATTCTTCGTCTGTGGAAGCTAGCATGTACCGCAGTTTAAAATTAATTCGATTCTCTACCAGAACCTTGTGCCTTGGAATTATTCGGTCATCGAGAGAATAGCTGAAGAACCTGAAGATTGCATAACTAGCCATCAGCACCAAAGGCGCACAGGAAGAGGAATGAAATAAAGGACCAGCAAATTTTTATTCAGCGAAAATTTTTTCTAGATAATCCATCCAGTTACTCATACGTAAAGGGCACTGAGCAATAACTTGGACTATTCTTTGTAGAGTAGAGAGCCTCTACTGAGTAGTTGATCTTGACTTACAACATGCCTCTAAATGAAACTAGTTAGTTTTGGTAGAGGTATTTACCTTGGAAACTCAATGAGATCCTGCAAAGGCCGCACCATAGTTCGCCTCAAGTACTTGTACTTTGGACGGAGGAGATCTATATTGTACCGCAGTAGCATGGGAAAATCAGCAATCATCTCACCCAACTGTCGATGGCGTATGCCAAGTGAGAGGAGGTATTTCAGATTGATCTCAAGCTTATTCACTACGCTGCATCCCAAGAGCTCAGGCCCCAAAGCTATAGCCTTCGCGATATTTCTCTCACTAACTCCGGCTTTTGTCATCAAGAATATGACCTGCATGTTACTCCAACTTTCAGTAAAATAAAGTCCAGCTTTACTTGCATTGAAAAGTGAGATGATAACTAGACAAAAAGAAATGGAGATACATTTGTACAATGAAAAACAGACCATCTCTTTAAGGGGAAAAGGGTGGGGTTCTTAAATAATGATATACTTCACGCAGGATATGATAAGAAATAGAACAAACCACTGGCCGGATTTTCTTGTAAAGGCTGTATGTTAACAACGGAGGAAACTTTACAAGCATGTTGCCGATAGCATCATCTCTAATGCCTATATCCTGAAAAAATCGTACCTTCACAATGAACAGCAAAATCATGTCAATTCATTAGAAACAGCAGCAGCAAGACTAGCATAATTTCATTAAAATCTCACTTCATGTTCAAAAGTTTCTTTCAGGCAATCCAGAAACAATTACTACACATTAGCACAGGGAGAAAAATGAGATTAGCAGGATGAAATCCGAATCAAAGGAACTCAACTGGATTAAATGAGCATGAAAGAATGGGTAGTTGTATACCTTTGGCACTATCGTTAGCTCCAAATCAACACAGAAAACCATTGGTTTAATGACAAGCATTCTCTTCATACCATCACGTGAAATTCCAAGGTAGTATAAATACTTAACAAGAGGCTTCCATCTTTCTTCAATGGAACAACCCATCAACTGTGGCTTAAATGCTAGTAATCTCCCAACATCTTCATTGCTGAGGCCAAACTCCTTCAGATAATTAACCTGAATGAACAACATCATCCACTATATCATAATATTTATTGCTAGAAGGATTTTTCAAAAAATACATCATTGAGGCAGTGCTTGTTGCATCTCAATAGTTAACTCATTGGCAATCAAGTTGAGCTGTTTCAAGAAGCGAGATCCTAAAATCCTGCAATATTATAAATTGCATAATAATTCAGTTACCTTTTGGTTCATCTCTTCCAAGGTAAAGTATCCAAGTACCCTGGGATAATCAAAGACCATTGTGCCGAAATCCTTCTCATTCATACCCATATCCAAGAAGAACCCCACTCGAGTTTTCACTTCTTCCATGCCACAACACAACAATTGAGGACATCGACTCATTACATAACCCATCCAATCCATTCTCACTCCATTGCTCTCTAAATACCAAACAATTTCATCCAATTCTTCAATAGGTCGTTCCAAAATATTTTCTCCTGCCTTTGTGAGCACCGAACCAAGAAATTCCCCCTTCACATGAATTGATTTCAACCACTCAGTAACACGTCTAATGGACTCAACATTTCCTCTTGACATGTAAATAAGCTTAGCAATCCTAGGATATGACACTGCATTGTGTTTCAACCACCTATATAATTCAGCAATCACAATTAACACATTTAAAACCACATTGAACAAAGACCACAAATTTATAAAAATGAACTAGGAAAATTATCCAAGCACAAAGTGAGATGCAACCTACTGAAATCCATGATAATGAAGTGAAAAGAATTTAATAAAAAAGTAAACTTTCTCATAAACCGACAGATAAAAACCAAGTAATTCACAAAAACAATTAATCAAATACGTAGTAACCAACTCTAAACTCAATAAAACCAATGCTTCACAACCATTGAAATCTCAATATACCTTATCAGTGATACGACATTCAACTCCTCAATAACCCTTCTAGCTCTGTCATTAAAACTCAAAAACTTAAATTCATCCATTCTCTTCATTGCAGCAGCCTTAATCATGACAAAATCAACAAAATCATCCAATCTATTAACCAAATTCGTCGAATACGTAATCCCAAACTTCCCTTTCTTCCTCATTGCTTGTTTGAAAATCTCAGCTGTCACCTTCCTACGTATCTCAATAGCTTTCACCACCATTTCTTCGTCAAAATCATCATCGTTTTCACTGTTATATTCATCTTCACTTTGGTTTCTGAATAGGGTTTGCAAGGGAGAGTCTAAAGATTCTGCTTTTGTTTGAAAAACTGAACCTGGGAATCGTGGGATTCTTTTTTTAGTTACAAGAGTTAGTTCTTGAAGTTTAACTCTCTCTTCTGGTGTAATTACATCCTGTGAAGTTTCAATCTTGTTTTGGGTCTGATTTGGTGATTTTAGGTGATGTATGAGGAGAGAGGTGGATTTGGAGTTATGGGTCCTGAGGATCGGTTTGTCACTGGTCGTTATCGTTGTGGTGGTGGCATGGTTTTGAGGGGTTTGGTCGTGATGGTGGTGGTGGGAAGAGGAGAGCTGGAGAATGGTGGTAGAATTGCGGTTTCTGTGGTGGTGGTGGAAGTGGAGGGGATGGTGGTGACGTGGACAAGAGAGCATGTTTTAGGGTGTTGAATTGGAGTGTGTAATGGATAGGGTGGCAAAAATATAATGAAAATTTGGCTAGTTTTTTCTCAAGTATTAATAAAGCGAAATATCTAACACACACGGTCCCTTGGTTTAGTGGTCAGGGCATTGAATCCAGCAACCCGAATTCAGATCTTGGCAGGACCTTTTTTTGAACTTTGTCTTCCGAGTTCTCTAAGGTGGCGCCTGGAGACAGTATTAACAGTAATAGTGATTAGTAGCCTAAACATAGGGAAAAAAAAAAAGCTGACTGGCAGTGGTATTTGGATGCTTCGTTTGTTTGTTCTAACATCCAGGCATTAGTCGACTTCTTTTACACAACCAAACTAAAGAGGCTGAACCAATCTCAATATGAGACACAGAACAATAGGGTTTAAGGTATTTACCTTGCCTGTCTTTTCTTTTTGAAAACGGGAAGGTTTTGAATGATGAAATTCTTAGCAATTACACTTTACATTGCACAAAAAAAGACCATGAACAAAATATCAATTACAGATAAAAATGGGTCCTCTGACTCTTCTCAATCTTCTCTATCCAATAATCTTTATGTAAGCCTTGCTTGCTTCCTGTGGAAGTAGATACGCACCTTTAACACCCAAAATATACCAAAATGGGCTTGAGACCGCAATCAACTCCATGAACCATGGACAGTGCACTGGGGGCAGCAACAAACAGGCATTCAAATAGGAAGCCTGCTGTATTATTGAAAAAGAATTAAGAAAAAAAAACATCTCTGTTAATTTTAATCCTGTTTCTCTACATCCTGCTCATCATATGGTTCAGGGAAAATCTCTCTAGAATGCCGTCTATGTGATGAGGAATGGTCGCCGCCACCATTTTGGCCACTACCCTGAGAGTTCGAAGTTCCTGACTGTTTAAAACTACTTCCTCCTGGCCTGGCACTGGAGGCTGCTGGAATGACTGCTACATCAGATGAGCTGTGACGCCAACTCCCAAATAGAGAACCATTCCAAGATCTAGAAGATGTTGTTCTAAGCCTCGCAGAACCAGAATTTTCTTCCCTCACTACCTTCAAAGGATTTTCCAAAGCCTTGAGGATGTATCTCATAAGAGGGCGCCTTGAAGGCTTTGGATTGAGGCAAGACCTCGCAACAATGGCCATTGCCCAAACTTCCTCCAACAGATCTTCATCAATGATCAGGGATGGATCCACAATTTTTATTACAAGTTCCTTGTCGTAGATACTAATGAAGGGTAGAATCTGTTCTGAAAATTCCTTCAGCTGAGCATCACTAGATGCACTGATGCCCAGCTTTCCTGTAACTAACTCGAGTAATACCTTCCCAAAGCAATAAACGTCATAGGCACACGTGGTTGTCAATGAACCTGTCCATATTCAAGAAAAAATAGAGTTCAGAAACTACACCAGAAACATTAATCAACTTTAAATTATATAATATTATGGAGAGTCAGAATCAAGAAACGATATCTCAATCCTCCTTGCAAAGATTATGTATAAAAAAAAAAAATTGACAGTGAGTCAGTACATTTCGATTCTGAAACTAAATCATGATTTTTCTAGGGCCAAATAGCATCAACCAGTTCAGGAGCAATGCTATATGAACAGCAATTCTGCAAGAGCAAATTGGGTAAACTATGATATGGCAGGTTATTTTATCCCCTGTTCCAAGGCAAGGCAGCACCTTGTGTTAACCAGAGTTAACAATGAACTACATCAACAACTGAAATACTATTTTACAGTGATAAAAACCACCCATCTCATAATTCAGCATGGTTAAAAAGGTTCTGGATGGAAGATTTATATTGTCTTAAGAATGGATTTAATATTACATGTTATCTACGCCTAAACCTAAAGTTTTTAGTAACCAGATGTACTATAACACCATAACAAGATATTTAATTTTGTTGTGTATGGCAAACCCTAGAGCATATAATTTCTTCTAGCTAGATAACATAATGAAGCCAGGTAACATAATAAAATTTTGGTGATGTTTTCCAACTAAATCTTTACGTACCAGAAGTACCTTGCTCCAATGACCTGCACATGATAAAGAAACACTGAAATCACTACCTTGATATGCAAAAACAAGCATGCAATATAATCCCTCATTACAGCTTATTGAGGCAACAATTAGGCATTACCAGGTATAGTCCAACCACATATAACAAAAAAATAACAAAAGAAGATTATATGCTATTAGTGCATCATCATGAATTTCAAAAGTGTTATATCATGTATAATCTTGCTCGTGTTTTTCATACATTAGATACCAAGACAGTAGTTGAACTTGAACCATATGGCCATGTCATGTTCAAGAACACGTATATAGTAAACTACACTATGCTAGTGTTTTCACACTTTACACTCTTTTTCTTGACTATACAAGGTGTACGCAATGAAAGAACTCTCAAGTGTTTACTTCTAACCTTTGCAATTATCCCCTGGTCTACAAATTGAAGAGCTTCCCAAAAGGACAGAAAAAATCACAAGATCCAATCTCCTAAGTTTCAAATAACTAGATCATAACTATGGAACATCTTATAGTTCATGAAACCCAAGCTGATTAAAGGGGATGCTGCAGAAAAACTTAGCAGCACAGTTTCTGAAACTTTTCCATCGAGAAAGAAAAAAGATCAATAAAATCACCCACTTGATGTTGGTGGCAAGAAAATTTATTACATCAAATAGTCACAAGGATTTTCCAGCTGCATATATCAAATAAAAGCGAGAACTAGAGGAAGTTATTATTGGCAGAACAGTAACAGCAATGCTACGTTTGAGACTATAAACAACCAAAATTAATGTCATTAAAGCCAGGAATGTCTCACGCAACAGGTACTCTTTAAAAATAAAAATTATAAGTAATTCAACAAGGCCAGTTATGGTTAACAGCTAGGTGGAAAAATAAAATACACAGACTCGTTCACCATGCAGACCACAAAATGAGACAACCAAACCCATTGCAAGAAACTTTCATGTAGATAACTAAAAGTTTACATGTTATATGCAAGTGAAGATAGCAAGTAATAAAAAAAACATGATATTTATCCAGGCCAGGTTGCAGATTCAAAATGTCCGGACAGTGTACAGTGAAAACTTTTAATGCAATACTTACTGAGGCAAACGCAGAAACCTGGTAATCCTGCTATGATGTGTATCTCCTTCTTGAGTGCAGACTTCACTCAGGCTCCCTAACCGTACTTCAAATTTATCATCAAGGAGTATACTGCTTGCTTGAACATCTCTTCAAGAAACCAAAAGAAAACAGTTCAGTAATTACAGCAATAAGATGAACTTGCAATACCCTCCATCACACCAACTCAGACCCTATTAAGCACCTGAACTATCACACAGGGCCAGGGCATTAGCTTCACAACAGTGAACTCAGGATTGACATAAAAGCAGATTTATAGTTTACCAATCAATTGTGCCACATGATTAATCTTGGCATTGAACATTCAGCTATCTTATGACATTCATTTAATAGGATTTGAGATGTGCTACGATTTGTCCATATTTTATTGAACTTCAACGACTATATTGGCACATAACTAGGTGTCTTCCTACATAATGCATGGAAACTCACTCACTGGAACAAAGAGGAAGTTAAGTGAACTTACTGTGATTGACAACAAAAGGAAATCACAAAAAGGAAAGTGAACAAGGCAACAATAAGAAGCGTATCTTCAGAGTACCTGTGCACAATGGGCGGAGTGCATTCATGATGAAGATATGATAAACCCTCAGCAGCTCCTATCGCAATTTTCAGTCTTGTTATCCAATCTAATGATTTCAAACCATCTTCTGAATTGGTTTTCCTGTATAAGGAACTTGACAGGTCTCCATTTGGCATATGTTTGTATATCAGGAATTTCTCATTTTCTTTCTCCAGGCAATGTCCCAAAAGGGGAACTAATCTGGGATTTGAAACTTTACTGAAAAAATCCAATTCCAATAAGTACGCTTCCTTCCTATGGGACTGCAGATCAATCTTTTTTATAACCACAGGGATCCCACTTTCCGAGATTCCCTTGTAGAGATCCCCTGAATGGCCATATTTGATGAGGTTCGCATCGCCAAAGTCACCAGTTGCTAGGAGAAGCTGCTGATATGTGTATATGTCTCCTAAACTTGAAAAGTCAATCGATACACCGGGAGGTGGTGGACTGCTCCCAGAAGGAACTGGAGTTGCTGGACCAACCCCAACCCCTCTTTGAGTTTTATTTCCCGTCTTACGGATGAAAAAGAGCAACAGCACTATCAATATCACCAAAAGCAGAATAAGCCCAAATCCTCCCAAAACACTTACCAATATGATGACCTTTCTTTTGCTCTTCCCTGAATTTTCCCTTGCAGGAGGCTGTGTGGAGTTCGGGAGTCCAAAATTATCAAAAATCAAGCCCTTTTCAGTATAGAAAGATGTACAGCCAAGCAAACTCCTCTGATTTGACAAATTTTGGAGACAGTTGCTAACAAGAGAAGCATTGTCACTCACATAATCTGGAACCCTGCCTTCAAAATAATTACCTGACAAGTCTACAAAGCTGAACCTTCTCAACACAGGTGTAAGACCTCCATAAAACAAATTCTGGGATACATTCAATTCTGCAGTAGTGGTGTTAGTATTCAAACTAGCATTTGACAGCATACCAGTGAAATTGTTGCCGGAGATATCAAGCAAGCGCAATCGAGGCATTGACCACAGCACATCAGGGACCGCACCAATAAAACCATTGCTCTTCAACACCACAGTCTGCAACTGACTTGGAACAGGAAACAAATTGACTGGCAAAGACCCACCAAGCAAATTGATCCCAATCAGCATTCTCTGCAAATTCCTCAAGCCTCTCAACTCTGCTGGCAATGACCCAGATAATGAATTGAAGCTCAGATCAAGGTCAACCAAGTTCCTAAGGTCACCAAGCTGAGCAGGTATCGAAGACGACAAGTCATTGATGGAAAGATTCAAATACTGAAGCTTTGAAAGCATCCCAATGCCAGGTGGAACCGAACCGAACAAGAAATTCATAGAAATATCAAGCCTTGTCAAATTCTGAAGCGAACCAAATGATACAGGAATAGATCCAGTAAACATATTTGACGAAAGATCAAGTACTGAAAGTCCCACCAATTGTCCCAAACTCGACGGAATCGTACCCGTCAAGTTATTATCATGCAAATAAAGAACAGTCAAACTGGTCAAATTCCCTAAACTCCCCGGAATAGAATTACTTATCAAGCAAGAAGAAAGATCAAGAGCTTGAAGGGAAACAAGCCTTTGACCAAACCAATCAGGAATTGAACCAGGAAGATAAAAACCAGAAGCATTAAAATATTTAAGTCTTGTTAAATTAACAAGAGAATCAACTCTAAATTGTGGGTTTTGAGAACCAAGTCTAGTCCTTTTAAACCCTGAAATGTTAATTTCACTAACACTACCATTCTCACATTTGATACCATTCCAAATTGAACAAGGGTCTGCCTTTATTGGCCAGTCCCTGCTTCTTAACCCCAAAGAAGATCTTAGTCCGAGTAAAGCTGCTCTCTCTATTGGTGAGGTAAGCCTCTCTTGCTGTTGTTGCTCAAATGTAGACTCAAAAAACAACACCAGAAGTAAAAACTTTAATGCTAATACAATCCTTTGATCCGCCATGGCTTATGGGGATTGAATTTCTAACACAAATACTCTCTTCTTCATATCAAAGATTCAAGCTTTGCATGTAATAAGCATAAATTGGCACAAACAAAAATGTGGGTTTTTTATTTGGCTTTCTCTCACTGTAAAGTTTGTTTCTTTTTAGTTTTCTCCTCATTAGAAAGAAACATCAAAAGGTGACTAAACTGCAGACACAGACTCTTACCGCAATCACAAGGTTTTGATTCAAGATTTGTTGGTAACCAATCTGAATCGCGCTATCTCTCTACCTACTCTCTCTCTCTCTTTCTAAATTCCAGCTTCTTCAGTTGACGAGAGAAACAAAAGATTAAAAAAAGAAAAAAGAAACAATCATGTAGATATAATATTTCTTTAAAAAATAATTAGAAAATTAAAAATGGCTGGCCAGAAAGATATTGTGTGTGGACTATCACAGTATCTCTCTCAAAACACTCAATATAGGAGCAGTGAAGAAGGAAAATATAAAAAGGGAGGGCTTAAAAGGCTTCTGGTGTTTTGAGTGTGCAAGCTTTGACAATTCATAAAGCAAAAGATTGATATTTGATAGCGGCTTGAGCTTTGTGAAAAAGAGGCATGAGCCAGGGCTGAGCTCATGGGTCAGGGGTTATGGACCAGTGTTTCAGGTAAATGTTCCGGTGGTGCCGAGGCTATGTTTGATTGGTGTTGTTGTGTTTGACCTCCGATAATCATGCACTTGCCAGCTAAGTTCGAACTTCTCTTCCTGGCACTCCCCTCATCCCCTGTTATTTATACCACAAGTACACTAATGCAGTACACTAATGTGTTTCATTTTCTCTGTCAGGATTTTCTCTCTCTATAAGAATACAGGTGCATGTAATTATTTATTTAATTTTTTTCTAATTTAAGGGAGAAAATAAACGATGAATTTATGTCACTCAACTGCTCAAGGAAAGTTTAGTAGAGAAACTTTTTTTTTTTTTTTAGAGAAACTTGGTATAGATGGTGGTGGGGATGTGTGGCATTTAACCGAAGATACTTTCCCATAATTAGAAAGAAAACTTGTGGGCCCAGAAATGCAATTTTTTCAAACTTTATTTTCAAAGAATTTAAATCATTTATGGGATTTATTGTTCTAATCATGGAGGATATTTGATAAAATTATTTTTTAGTTCTTTTACCCTTGAATGTTTGTTAAGCAGTAAAAAGGGTTGTATTATTTTTTAAGAAAAAATTAGAAAAATAAAAGGAATAAAATTATTATTTGCTGTTTTTTCAGTATTATTGAAGAGAAAAAAAAATCATGCATACAATGATTCGAATACAAGTATGCTGTGTCAATTAATATTGGAGAGAGAGATGATCAAAGTACAGTGTAGGCGGTCCTTGGTCAATGATTCAATAGTCAAACCAAACATAAATTTCGGGATGAATTGATGGTTTTATTGTGGCAGTGGGTGAATAAAAAATAAAAAATAAAAAATAATGATATGATGTTGATGCTGCTCACCCGGACATAATATCACACAGTTTGATTTCATCTTCTCGCTCTAAAAGTCATCGCTGAGGTAAGAATTGTATTTCGTAACTCCCATCATCCTGAGTTTTTGTTTATTAAATTATTATTTTTATAATTTTAATGTATTAATATAAAAAGTATTATTTTAATATTTTTAACTAAAAAATATTTAAAAAAATACTCCATTCCATCATAATTTATTGAAATATTTTTATTTTAAAATTATTTTTTTATACATTTTTAAATCATTTTAATATTCTGATTTTAAAAATATTTTTTTAAAAAAATATACATTATTTTAATGCATTTCTAAACATAAACTACTTTAAACCACAACTAATATAATATTCTCAAACATATATTGTTGCCCAGGGGTAGTTTGGTAAGTGTAAGGGACAAAATTAAAAGGCGTGTTGTAGGGTAAGTTCTTCATACTTCCATATATACTCCTCGTGCGTGGAAGCTGCTGCGACTATATTGCTTGGGGTGGCTTTAGGATTTTTGGTGAATTAAACCTGTTAGTTGATGTAATTATAATATATCATGTTTGATTAATCCTGGCCTTTCAAATTAAACGAACGGCTCCAGATTTATTAGGTTAGTTCTCAAATTTTGTCCCTCCCTTTTATCACATCTTATTAGCCCTTGGATTTCATTTAACATTTCATTATGTTCTATTTATGGATAATTATTCTTATTTGTGCGTTCTTTTAAACATAAAAGTATTAAAATATTTTAAAAGGAAATAGATGGAAAACATTTACTGTGCTGACCTTGAAGAAAGAATACATAAAAAAATAAAATAAAACAAAACTCGTGACCCATAAAAATTATAAAAATATATCAATCTAAAATTTCTTTTTTTTTTCTATGTTTTTAAGTGAGTTCAGAAAATAAATAATGAAATTTTATTAGTTACACTTTTAACACCATGAAAAAATTTGTGGATTGATGTTTGCTTTATATTATGTGTTTACTGTGCATTCATTTTTTATCATGCAATTAATAAAAAAAACCTCAAGATTATATCCATAGAAAAAAAGAATTTAAGGAGTTATGCCTGTTTGAAAGCATGGTTGCGGTTGTTTTTCAAAGTGTTTTTTATTCGGAAATACATCAAAATAATATTTTTTTTATTTTTTAAAAATTATTTTTGCCATCAGCACATCAAAATAATTTAAAAAATATTAATTTGAAGTAAAAAATTTTAATTTTTAATTATTTTTAAAAATACTTTTAAAACATAAAAATAAACATGATTATTTTATTACGTAATCTCCTCAATTCCTTACGTTTCACGTACGTTGCCAGAATCACACGTTGGATTGAAGTTTTCTTGCGCATCAAAATGATCATGTATTTCACCCAACACCAGAAAAAAAATGTCAAAAATCCATAACAATTTTAACCTTATTAGGATTGTTGAATTTATCTCTGATGTAAGCTATTGTACTCTATCGGGCTTCAACGTGTGGAATCATATATTTTCCTCGTCGTTTAGTGAGTTGTTTGCTATCTTATCTTTTCTCACCCATCACTTTGAATTTTTTATTTTTTTTTACATTTAGCTATTTGAATTTTGAAATGTAGCAAGCAGCCTTGAAAATTGACACGTGCGAGGGAATTTTTGCAACGGGGGAGGTAGTTGAACCAAAAAGAAGACAAAAAAAAAAACATTAAGTCACCCATGTTGTCTTATTACGTCTTTTAAAAATATTCTTTTAAAAATATTTTAACATATTTTTAAATAAAAAATATTTTAATAAATAACTGTTACCACAAATAGTAAACAAGCTCTTAAAACATGTTACCACGCCTCAGGAAAAAAAATGCAGCATATGATAAGTGATTTATGAAGCGATATGATAGCCACCGGCCAAGAAATAATCACACCAACCAGGTCTATGAGCATCAAAACTATATGATTATTATTATTATTATATAGTAGATTTTGGCATTTTTAACCGATACTCCATATTTGCCGGTCACTGCTGCGCAGATGGGAGAAGCAATTACAGATAAAGTTTCTTGCAGTATCTTGGGGGCACTGGGAGGGACAGTGGAGAGTCAAGCACGTTCAGTGGTCAACTCTATTTATTTATTTTTTGCTGTATTGAGGTTATGGATAGCTTGTCATGTCATACACTGGTCGAATACAGAACATTGGCATGTGACAGCAGCTACTGTTTAAAACAGCATCAACATGAAAATAAAAGCTTGCAACAGAGATTTTCAAGAAATTATTAATGGAAGTATTAATGTTGCCACATGTTTCCACTGTTCAGCACTTTATCTTCTCCATTAAACATAATCGAGCAGCTGGGGGGAAAAATAGTTGTAGTGTAAAAGGGCAAGCGATTCTTGATCAGGAGGAGAAGGAAGGAAGAAGGGAAAAAACCAGAACTATTGCACATGAAACCCATTTTGCAAACCTAAGTTCAAAAGATTCACGCCACGAAGACGAAGCAGCCTTCTGCGTTAAGTCGTGTCATCAACCCACAAGGTTAGGCAAGCGATTAAGAATGGTTTGGCTTTAGAATATTACGGGAAAATTATACATTCGAGTCCTCCCTTTTATTTTTTGAAAAAAAAGTCATGTATACTAAATGCAAAACCTCTTCCTAAAAAGTAAGATAAATTTGTTTAGTAATTAATTAAAAAATTAACATGACTAGTTGAATTTTTTTTTCTAAAAATATATTAAATATATATTTTTTATGGGTTTGATGTAGTGATTAAAAATCTTTAAAAATATTATTTTAATAAAAAAAAACACCTTAAAAAAATTAGTCTTCACCGCGTTACTAAACTCTCTAGCTTCCGGGTCTGAGACCATCACGTATAAATGTTGATTGACAGCCACCTTCTTGGCATATTTACTACAAATCACCAAGCCAGTCAACCACGACCTGGTCTTTAGGCTCGCTGCTGCATTCTATCTCAATGTCGGCTGCCATGTCATTATCTACAGAGTCTCCCCATTTTTCTGTTGACATTCCTGTGTTTCCATGTCATCCTAGTCCTTTGATCTTTGTTTGATTCAAAATGAAAGAAAGCAAACAATAATAAACACTCCTCGTTTCCTCCCTTGAAAGGAATCCCAAATCCAGACGCAAAGCAGATCCCAGAACCCTTTTTCCTACACAACACATCAGGAGATCCGGTTTGGTTAGCAGTTGTCGATTTTACTATTCAAAAAAGTTAGAAATAAATTAATTTTAAGACATTTAGAGGTGATAATATTAAAAATAATTTTTTAAAAATAAAAAATACTATTTTAATATATATTTTTAAATTAAAAAAATCATTAACAAGCTTCAAAGCACCCCCTCTAATCACTTAAATCAACAACTAATCGAGACAATTATTTTAATATACATTTGGTGGATGACTAATGACCGCTCAACGGTATGCCTCGTTGGGCACTCGTGGACTAGTAATTTTAACTAGCCCCGATATTAATTTAATGGTATCATACTGTGGACTTTAGTGTGTATATTCGGGGGCTTCGCCTTCTTCTTCTTAATAAAATAAGGTACTTTGTCGATTAGGACATGATGATGACGTGTCTGGGTGTGTGACCACGGGAGATAGGGCAGGTCTTTATTATCATAAATTTCAATATCTCTGTGCTTTTTAAATGAGATCCCAGGCTGTCCATTATTCTTGCCCCATCTAAGTATTAGATCTAATGATTGATGAACGAACCTTTTTTGACACCACCATGTGAGACCCACGTACTAAAATTTGCCACACAATTGTTTTTTTT
>Ga0325414_1001278_pt1 | contig 23885 bp, 12 predicted proteins | sample PopdelMetagenome_8_FD_206183 | JGI IMG/M metagenome (GOLD analysis project Ga0325414, IMG submission 206183) | Populus deltoides microbial communities from Bellville, Georgia, United States - Leaf-PdKOR-R3 | ecosystem: Host-associated > Plants > Phyllosphere > Phylloplane/Leaf | place: USA... | reverse complement strand
AATCAAAGTTTAATCTTATTTATTTTAAATAAACTCCTATATCACAACAAACAAAACCTAAAACCAATCACAAGAGCCCTCCCTATATTTGGATTTTCTATTCATGTTCATAAAATATAAATTATGAAATTCAAATAAATAATTATATTTTATTTTGTGTTCAAATAATTCATTTGAATGCCAGAAATCAAATTGTATTTAAAAAGGTTCACCTACATGGTCTGTGCAGTTCTAACGGTGTGTGGTTCTCGCGGGGCGTTGAATTTGAAAAAATGGGAACGTTGGTTTTTGGAAGCCCCAATAAGCCCCGAGCTTCCACATGGCAAGAACCCACAGGCTGCACGCTGGCCTAGGACCCACATGGTCCCTTCTGGCTCCATCCCCGGTGGTGGTGGTGGTGATGTTGACGTTACCCTGAGTCAGCGGTTTAGATTTCTAGTCCCGACCTCTTTAACGGTAAACTTCTGTGTCCCTCTTTGAATTCCCTTCATTAATTTTGTTGCCAATCATTATTAATTAAACTTTAATGTTTGAGAAAAATAAAAAAAGTAACCGCAGCTTCCCACCACAGATTGCTCTGTTTTCCTTAGAAACTTGCATCTTCCTTAGTTATAGGTTATTCATGATTCAATAGTAACTGAAAAGATAAATGCATGAATAAACTATGTATTTTTTTCAATTTTTTTTTAATATGAGTGTCTGAGTTAGATTGCGTGGACCTCGATCACTTCTATGGGCCCTGAACGTAACGACTATGTAAGCTTCCAGTGATCATCATGTTAACAACCACATGTCTCGAACTTGAAACTATAAAGAAAGCAAATACCTTAATTCCAAACTCTTCTCATTAGACTACTTACTAGATAGTTCATTAAATTTTATTCTTGATTATATAAAAAAGACATGCCTGTTCACTTTATATAAAAATTAACCTCCAAAAAAACAATTGACCAACTATCAATAACAAAAAAAAAATATTATATATATATATATTCGCTTGAGTGGAATTGAATTTTTATAAAGTTTAGATTTATGTAATTTATACTACAATAATGAATGTAATAGAGTTTTCGTGTGAAAAATTCATAGAACATCACAGTAAAAGGTTAATAATAGAAAACAAATACGCTGTTTGGAATTGCACGACGCTTTATAAGAAAATTAATTTTTTTATATTTTAAAATTGTATTAATATGTTATTTTAAAAAATAACTTACAGTATATTCACAAATAATAATTGATCAACAACCTCATTGGATGGAAGCGGAAGTCAAATACGCTTGGTTTTTTAGTCAATTCTAGATCTATGCAGCATTTTTCTTGCACGTGTTCGTTTTTGTTGACTTTTTTCCTTGTATTGAAATATCGTACAGCGTGAAGAGAAGGTATAACAAATAGGAGGACAGATGCATGTTCTCAATTGAAATTACTGTTGACTGTTAGAAGTTAATAATACTTTTTTTTAGTTTGATTAAGGAAATTGATATAGATAAATGGTTTTGAATATTTCAACAACAAATTTTGATAATAATACTCTTTTTTTTTTTATGATGAATCAATTTCACAATTATTTTTAAATGAATTTGTTTTTTGTTCGTTTATTGTCTAGAAAACCATCTCTGGCTGTTAGGTCTTGTTTATATTGCTACCCAATTATATTTTTGATTTTTTTAAATTAAGTTTTTGGTGCTTTAAAATTGTTTTGGTGTGCTGATTTCAAAAGTAAATTTTAAAAAATTAAAAAAATATATATTTTAATGTATTTCAAACAAAAAAATACTTTAAAAAACAACTTTTATCGCCGTCACAAACACCTCTATAATTAAAATGCTAAAAATCAAACTCTAAGAGATGTAACTCAACTGGTTAGGTATTGTGTTTGTTCCCGAAAGGTCGCTAGTTCGAGTGCTAAAAACCTCATGGCTACTAGAAGCTTACCTGGTTGTTAACTTCAGAGTCTCGAGGGATTAATCGAGATGTGTGTAAGCTGACCCGGACAGCCACGATTATGAAAAAAAGAGCTAAAAATCCTAATCACTCTAACACTGTTTGTCTTGTGGTCCAACCGTGTTTTTAATAATTTTTTTTTTAAATTTTTAGTATTTTAAATCGTTTTAATATGTTAATGTTAAAAATATAAAAAAATTATTTTTATATATTCTTAAACAAAAATTATTTTAAATCGCTTTTAATTGCTATAACAAGTTTCATTGACAAAAATAAAATAAAAAAAGTGAAAAAAAGCCCCTAATCTTTGTAATTACAATAAAAATCATTAATACACTAATTTATTTACTTATTTATTTGTAACATCTCAATATTCAACCCAATGATAGTGTAAATCCGTAATATAAAATTGTGAAATTTAAATACATAATATAAATTCAATTTCTTCACATTTTCCATGAATTCTAATTACCTGAAAGAAATATTTTTTTTATTTTTATATTTTTTGGCGCATAATTAATTAACCTTATGCTCAACGAGCGTCGTGTTGAAAAAAAAGAAGAAGAAGAAAAAAGGTGAAAATTTTCACCACAAGCCAAAGAGATGCAGAGGGCAATTCTGACAACAAAAGTAGATATTTGAAACAGAAAAAGGGAAGGAAAATAGAAAAAAACAAAAAAGGGAAGGGTAGTTGAGTCCACACAAGAACAACACAAAAAGCAAAGCTTGGCATGGAAGTTGGGTGTTTGTCAGGTTATGAGATAGATTTAATTTTTTTTTTGTTTTACCGTTTTTAGAATATTCCTTTTTAATTCTGACTACCGCTTTCTTTTAATTAATCAATCAATTAATTCAGCGATTGAAACAACAAAAACACAAGAAAGAAAAAGAGAGGAGAGAGAGAAAAAAAGTAAAAAACTCATTAAAAAAAAGAGAATTCAAACACAAATCCCAGGCGGAGAGATACAAGGAGCAGCACCACGGCAGACCTTTCAATTTCAAAAAAAGAAAGCCCGAAGAAGAAGAACGGGCGCTCGCTCTCTTTCTCGCTCGATGCCTTTGAAACCCTAGCCAAAATTATTGATCAAATGGATTCTCTATTGGCCATTTCAATTTGAATAACCACTCTCCGGTGACATTGATCGTCCAAGGAATGGCCAGTAAACAGCCGGCTTATCAGAATTCTCCTCTTCATTCCCTTGTATTGGCTAGGGCTTCCTGTGCAATATTTTATTCCCAGTACAGAGAATCTCCTAATTAATTGATTACTTACTTTTATTAGTTTCTTTTGAGAGACGAGGAAGGTCATGGCGCCGGCGCCGAGAGGATGTTGGGGGGTGGCGGCGGAGAAGGCGAGGAGGTGTGTGCGTACGGTGATTTTCATGGTGGCGATGGTAGCGTCGCTCTTGGTATCATCGATGCCCGTGCTTGTGGCTATTGGCGACGTGGTGGTTCCTTTCTTTTTGGTGTCGAGTTTCACGTGCCTGACGTGTTATGGATTCAAAAGTCATTTGCGTAAATACTCTTTTAAGAGCTCCTTCACCGATATCCCGCTCGTTTCTCTTATCAGATCTTTCCTCATCATCTGTGAGTATTTTTTTTTTAATTAGCTGCTTTCTTTTTTTGATTGATTGATTCATTAATTAGTTACATGTAGTTTGTGTTTTATTTGTGTTGTTTGATGATGATGAACAGGTGTTTATTCAATGTGTGATGCACCGGCACTATCACATGGACCTTACCTTGGAACTGTGACACTATGTTCTGTTGTTTCAATCGTGCTTCTTTCGATTAAGACGTGTGTTTTCACCGTCAATTCTCAAATTGAGGCTGAAGCTTCAACTTCTTCAATCTCAAGGCAGAAGCTTCATCTGAAGAAGTCATGGGGGATGCCTGTTTTGTTTCTTTCTTCAGTAGTCTTTGCGCTTGGTCACACCGTGGTTGCTTATAGAACTAGCTGCAGAGCAAGGAGAAAGCTTATGTTTCACCGAGCTGACCCCGAAGCTGTATGTTTGCACGCCGAATTTCTTGCCTTTTCCAGTTTGTTGTGTAGTCTCTTATCTTGTTTTGAATCAAGTATTTAATGAAGTCATATGTCCAAAGGAAAGTGAAAATTGTTGGGTTTTCTGTTTCCAGTGAACAAATTTGTTCTTGTTAGTTTCATATATTTGCTCTTGAAATTTGCAATAAAATCTAAAATCTTAATGTTTTTTTTTTGCTGTTTAAATTGACTTACCAGGTGCTTTCATGTAAAAGTGTCTTCTCGGGCTATCAGAAGGTTCCACGATCTCCCACTCCCACAGCAGGAAGAACCCCTAAAAGTGACAGTGAAATGAAGCGAAAGCCTTTCGGAACAACTCGTGATGAAGGGGAACTCCCAGTCAGATTACTTGCTGACATTGACAGCCTGTTCATTACGTGCCGGGGACTTACAGTCCACTACAAGCTCTGCTTTCCTGGTGCACCCCCGTGTTATGTATACTCAACTGCCGCTCTTGAATCTAGTTCTAGCTGTAGCTCACCAAAGCTAGCACCGGGAAGGTTAAGACTTGAAAGGCAGCCATTTAGCGCCGTAGTAAAAACCCAGCATCATCTACATAGGAGTTGTAGCAATCAATTTTACAGCTCTTCACTGTATGCCCCGCTATTGGATAGTTCTCCAACTTCTGTTCTATCTGAAGAAATTCCTGTTCTCAACCTAGAAGATGCTGTTCAGGAGGATGGAATATGTGAACCGAAACCTGTGATTCCTGGTCAAGACATGGAGGAAAATAGCCAGTTAGGTATTGTTCTAGTTCATGGGTTTGGAGGTGGAGTTTTCTCATGGAGGCATGTGATGGGAGTGTTATGTCAGCAGGTTGGTTGTAAAGTTGCTGCTTTTGATAGGCCTGGTTGGGGGTTAACTTCTCGGCTACGCCGTAAGGATTGGGAGGATAAAGAACTGCCCAACCCATACAAGCTTGAAACTCAGGTACGCCGCAATGTTAGTTGATAGAGAATGAAGTCAAAGTTCTTTAAGCGTTTTGGATTCAGGAAACAATTTGATGTCTTTTCATGCTATGTGAGAAAAACAACAACGGAATGAGAAGCACCCTTTCAAATGAAATCTTGTTCTCTTGCAGAAGTATCCATTTAGCTATCTATATGTACTGTCACCGTTTACAGCTTTTAATTCATTGTTCTGTCAAGTAGATTTGTGTACTTTGCTCGTAACAAGCATTTTCACATACTTTGGGCATGTTATATGGCTTCGTATTCTGTCTTGCTTTGACAAGTTGTCTTTTCATCTTTACCTGCTCTGTTTGGATACGTAATTATGTTTTTGAAGCTCAACTCTGCTCTGGTGTTTTTCAGGTTGAACTGCTTCTTTCTTTCTGTTCTGAGATGGGTTTTTCTTCAGTGGTGCTTATCGGTCATGATGATGGAGGCTTGCTTGCTTTAAAAGCTGTTCAAAGAGTTCAAGCATCAATGAATTCTTTCAATGTAAGTCTTTCAACATTTAAATAATGTGATGCTGCATCTCTATACAAAACCATATTGGAAGACAGTTGAATAGTAAGTAACTTGAGGAATGTTATGCATGCTCCTGCCACTCATTGGTTTTTAAGATTGAGATGATGATGAGTAAGAGGGTAATCCAGTTATCCAGTTAGTAGTGTGGTTGCTTGAAGGATGGTACCTCTTTTTCTATCATGGAATTTTTTTTGAGGGAGTACGGGAGTGCTTTTCTGCTACCAGAACATCCTCTTGATTAGTTAAGTTGTAGAATTTTTAGGATTTATTTTTCCAACGAAAGGAAACTTGATGGATGATTTTAGCAAGCTCTGTCCCGTGGTTTAGAAAATTTGACTTTTGCATAAAATGCATTTGATGTTGTATACATGCATGTGTCCTGTTATGATGGCATATCTCAGATGGCTAGTTTGTTGAATTTTGATGCCTCACTATCAAGTTATTCTTTGAAGTATGACTAAATTCTTTGAAGTATGACTAAAACTCTAGAGTATTTCATCTGATTTCATATACAACAGTAAACATGAACTTTCTCATTATGGGCATTTTGTTAAGTGTCTGAAATTTGTATAGTGGTTCCCATGTTTCTCATTATGTGTGTGTTTATGGATTGTTCAGGTTACAATTAAAGGGGTGGTATTGCTAAATGTTAGCTTGTCTAGAGAAGTGGTTCCTGCCTTTGCTAGGATACTTCTACGCACTTCTCTTGGGAAAAAACACTTGGTTCGTTCTCTACTGCGAACAGAAATTATTCAAGTGGTGAATAGGCGTGCATGGTATGATGCAACCAAGCTAACAACAGAGGTTTTGAGTCTTTATAAGGTATGTTTATGCCTCCTGGCTTGGCTATTCTCTCATGTCATGAGTCACACCTGGGAAGCATATAACTTTGTCCATTAAGTATTCAAAATTGTAGAAATCCTCTCTCTGATACCATACCTTATACGTTATTATTTTACCATCATGTTGTGTTTTGGCTGCTTTTCATTTAATCTAATTTTGTAAGCCATTAAAGGGTGAGAAATTCATGCACTTGGAACACAATGGATAGAGAAATATAGTAACCTACACAATACTTTTTCTCTGGCTGACTTTATTGCTGCTTAAAGGCTGGGTAACACCTTGAGGGTTTGATGTCAAATTGGTGTTGGTTGTCCGTGAAGCTCTACATGGAAAATATATTAGGAAATGGAAGTAAATTGATGGAAAAGGAACTTTACTTTTTATTAGTTTCACAAGAATTGAAGATACATGTTAAGAAATACATACCTTTCTGCATGCACATGATTTGATTTGGTGCGTCTAAGATTAATTTTCCATTAAATGGTGAGACATTCATGCGCTTGGATCACAATGGATAGAGAGATATAATAATCTACACAATGCTTTTTCTGAGGGAATTATTGCTTATTGATGAAGTGGGTATAATGTTCCCGGGAAGGTATGAATACAACAGCAATAATTCCAGCCAAATTCCCCTGTATATGCCACAAGCACTGAACCTGATAATCTAATGAAATATATCTATGATGCACATCTGTAATTCATTTCCTAGTGCTCATTATGTTTGATCTGGGTTTTTTCATCCTCGAGTAATGGCTGTAGTTGTGTATTCAAGTGAAAAGCTTAATTTGTTTCTAATGAGTAGATGTGCATGAAAGAAAAGACGCATATATTTTGTTATCCAGTAATTATGATAGTCTAATATGTCAACCTTGATATTGGATTGGCTGAAATGGTGCGGAATCAGGCACAATTATGCGTCGAAGGTTGGGATGAAGCAGTCCATGAGATAGGTAAACTTTCGTGTGAGACAGTCCTTTCACCACAAAATTCTGCATCGTTGTTGAAGGCTGTAGAAGGCATGCCAGTGTTAGTCATTGCAGGTGCTGAAGATGCCCTCGTTCCACTTAAATCTTCTCAAGCCATGGCTTCAAAACTTGTAAATTCTGTGAGTGCCTCTCTGTTCTCTACTAGAATCTTGGATTGGACATAATGAAATTTCTCATGCAGCATCATTGAACTAACCAAGGTTGGGAAATTCAGTTGCCATATTGCTAATTAGCTGCCGTAAATACGTAGCGGTCAGAAATCCAAATTCCAGTCGTTTAATGTGAACCACCAAGAAAACAGGAAAGAAAGACTTTTTATACATGATAGATATAACCAACCATGATTTCACGTGTAAAAACTGAAGCAAACTACCTCCTTTCTAGGAATACTATTTTAAAATGGCTATTGGTTAATTTGGTTCTATACAAGGGGGTTCAAGAGGAGAAGTTACTAAGGAAACAAAAACTAGGATTTTTTTCAATCAGTTGATTTTTGTTGTGGGTTATTTTCTATGCAGAGACTGGTCGCTATATCTGGATGCGGCCATCTTCCACATGAAGAGTGCCCCAAGGCATTACTGGCAGCTATAACACCGTTCATAAGCAGACTCTTGGTTGAACCAGATTTGGAAAACCAATAGAATACCTTTTTTCTTTTCCACTTATCCATATAGGCTTGTAGGGTTCTCTTCCCTTTTTTCTGCACCCTTCTTTCCTAAGCAATTTACCCTGGAGGGTGACTAATGTCTTCCTCTTTCTGGGTATTTTTTATTTCTATTTTATAATAGCTCCTCCTTCATTTCTAATTTTTTTTTTATTTCTGTTTTTAATTTTCCTCGGCCAGCTCTAATTAGTTAACTAAAAAGCTCGTTTGAACAATCACTGCTGTTTTCTCTTTAAGGGAGTGGGAAATAGCTCATATTTGTACATGTATCTGAGTGGAATGCATGCCTCTGAGAGTGTATGCTTCAAATTACTTAATTGGCTGTCTTTTTTTCTGATAATTACTACTTTCGACTATTGTATCTTTGTTCCTGAAAAAAAATAAAATTTACTTGTCAAAATGTAACATGAAATCTATTTGCTTAGTCTAAAATAATAATATGATGGAATTAAGAATGAATTTGGAAGTTCATCTAGATAAACCTTGCCTGGAAACTATGACTACCTAAAATCCATAACATCAATCCACAAGCTTTCTCATTGATGTAACCCTATTTATCTCTTCCTATTTAAAAGCCAAAAAAAGCAAGTCTCCACTCTTCTTTTAATTTCTAGATCAATCAATACACTGATTTCTAAATTGCTCTAATGCCTTACTCACTTAACGAAGCCATAGCCTCTACCTTTTTGGGAAAATGAGCAACTATTTTGAATGATTGAAGAAGGCCCAATTAAAAAAGGTCAGGAGTTTGGATTCTTTGTTGAATGAGGGTCAGGAATGAGAGAAAATGAGTCGTTGAGATATTTAGTGAAGGATTAGGAAGTGGAGAAATGGTGAGGGGATCATGTAGGTATTGATGGTGTTCAACAAAATCTGAGTACACATCATTTATAAATCGTTGAGATTTTAAGAAAGATTTAGAATTCTACTGGAAAATCTCAGGTTTTAGCAATGAAAATTCACATTATCAGGATAATTACTAGTATATTGACCCGGGCTCCACTATGAGTTAGACTAAACTTTTTTTAAAATATAAAAAAAATATTAAGAGCTCAAAGAATTTTTATCAGTTTTATTAATACCTGACCAAGTGGGTTAATTTTAAAACCTTCCGACTCAACTCTTTGCCTAACTTAAGTTTTTAACTAAACTGTGTGAGAGTTAACTTGATTTAAATTGATCGATTTTATAAGTCCAAAGAAAACCTTAATGATGGATACATGACATAGTTTTGAAAAAAACTTTAAGATGATAATTGTTTTTTTTTAAATATTGAGATAATGACAGATTGGATTGACATTGCCCCCTACAACTCGGGTCATGAACTCTATTGAGTTTAATAACTTTTTTTTATAAATTTTTTTATTTAATTATATGATAAAAATAGATACTAACAAAATTGAGAACAAATATAAAAACAGACACTTATTTGAGACAATTATCCCTAGAAAGCAAACAAAAATAAATAATGTAGTCCATTTCCCAACCAATCCAATATTAGATGATAAAATTAGAAAAAATAAATTAAAAATAATTAAAAGAAAAAAAAAGCATATCTTATCAATGGGTAAACTCATCAAATTTGTGCATCGGGTAAGCAGGGCTAGTACGACAAACCTATGAACTAGGTTATGGACTCCACTAGGATTATAATTTGTTTTTTTTTTTCAAAACTATTTTTTATTTAACTATATGATAACAAAATTAGATGATTGCAAAATCAAATACCAACCCAATACTAAGATGTTTTTTTAGATCGCGATAACATCATAAAAGACGAAACGAAACTTGTAAAGATTCTTGTATTATTTGGTCTTGAACGAACTGAATCTGACTTATCAAAGATTAACTAGCTTCGTGGCATCATTCAATTTCATTCCAATAGTGTTAGTGTCTTGAAATAAGTTTTTATTGTGTCACACTCCTATCAAACCTCTTTCGGTTTTTCAGGATCAAATCTCAATCTTGATCGTGGGTTGCGTGACCACGTGATCAAGAGGTTCAAATTAGTTGGTATCAAAGCTAGGTTATGAAATCAAGTCATATCCTTTTATATCTTGTATTTCTGTTTTTGTGTTCCGTGTTAATTTTTCTTTATTTCGGGCCTGATCTTGTTTCAAATCAGTTTCAGTCAGATTGTCTTCTTTCTACATTATTCTTGATTGGTTGCGTTGAATTGAGTCTTTTGGTTTTTTTTTTAAAAGATGTCATGTATTCAGCAAGGAAGAGAGAATTAAAGAGGATTCCAGAGCAAGAATGAAAAAAACTAAAGCTTAGTGTAGGGGTTTTAGAACAAAAAGTTGATAAATGTAGAAGATTATTCTGTAACCTTCAAGCTTTGATGAAAAAGGAGGAACAACACTGCAAGCATGAAAGATAAAAGAGAGCATCCTTGATTATTATTCAAAAGTATGTGCGTAAGTGGTTAGTAAGGCGTACTTATTTGAAATTCTTATCAACCACTTTGTCTATACAATGTGTTGGAGACAAGTGTTAGCAAGAAGAGAATTCTGAAGGCTTAAACAATAGGCCTATGTAACAACCATTATTCCTATTAAAAATTCGAGGATGAATCTTCTTTAAGAGAGAGGGAATGATACGGTTCAGCCATGGATTTTTCATTAAAGGCATTTGATTTTATGCTTGGGTTTGATAGGGAGGTTATTTGGCCAAGATTGCGTTTTTCCTTGGAATTTAGTTTGTGTTCCATTTGGTCATGATGGGTTTTTGGCATGAGATAGTTTGAGTTAGCCTTGGTTTGTGTATGATGATGAGTTCGGTCCAATCTCTTTGATGGTTCATTCGGCCAAATTAGGTCAGCCCATGTATGGGTCTAATTTGGGCAACAAAGTAGGCTTGTTAAAAGCTTGTATCAGGTCTGATTTGAGTTATATTAATGAGTATGAGTTTGGGCCGCATGGAGTCCAAAGTTGGATTTGATCAATTAAGATGTTGGGAATCTTTTCTTACAAGGATCAACAAAATATTATTTTATAATTGAAAGGGAAATTCATTCATTATTATCTCTATTATTTAGGATAATATTTAGCAACAAAGGAGGAAGTTTTCTAGCCATGCAAAGAAACTAAAGGGGGCTATCAGATTTTAATCCTAAACTTGGAAGGATTGTTTATTGCTAAAGATTTGATTCTCATAGTCAAGAAAGGAAAGTGATAGGTGGCTAAAGAGGAATTGATTTATAAGATTATTTTTCATGTTTCGAAGGGAAATTCTAGTCCTATAAAAAAAGAAGACTTCAACAATTAAATTCCTATTCATATCAGGTTTCATAGCATCTAAAGAACTTTAAGAGATAACTAAGCAATCCTAGAGCATCTAGGAAGGTGGATCTCGACCAAGATTTATTTAAACTAGGAAATTAATATATTTTATCTTGTTTTTCTTTCCATTATATATGACATCAACAAGCTACTATCCAAACTTGTTGTTTTCATTATTATTTCCATGTTTGAGCGTAATTAATATTTTGATTTTTAGGTAAGATCCAAGGCTTGTTTGTATAGGGGTTTGGACTTACAAGTAAAGGTTTTGGGTCAGTTTATGTAAGTGAGTCAATTCAACCTATAATGGTAGATACATTAGGGTTAATTTCTCAGAACTATTTAAACACATGTAAAGCCTAAATTTCAGGACCTTTGATGAATAACACTTCTGAATTTTTTAGTTTAACGTGTGAGAGAGATTCTTGCATTCTTTGATTCTTGAACGAACTGAATCTGACTTATCAAAGATTAACTAACTTTGTGACGTTATTCGATTTGATTCTAATAATGTTGGTGCCTTAAGACATGTTTTCATAGTGTCACACTCATATCAGACCTCTTTCAGCTTTCCAGGATCAGATCTCAATCTTGATTACGAGTTGTGTGATTACAAGGTTCGCATCATCAAACCACTAATGACTTTCTAATATTTTGAGGATCATAACACGTTGCTAGACAATGCATCTGATTTCAAATATAAATTAATCAATTGTTGAATTGATAATATATTAAATTATTAAATTATATTTAATTAGAATTAGAATTTATATTTAAGCTAACATATTAAGAACCTAATGGGTCATACATATTAAAAATTATTAGTCAGAAATTAAATAGAGATAATTTAATTAAGTGTAACTTGATTAAAATATATTTTAAAAATTAATAACTAGAATATAATTAATACAAAAATTACATTTCTAGATCTAGAAAAATTAAGTAAGGACTTGATTGAGTTAATTTCCATATTGTTTAATGATTTTCATATATATATATATATATATATATATTTTTTTTTTGATGATTTGTTATAACTTACATCTATTCCGGGCATGTTTAATCTTACATCTAGAAATTATATTTATGGTTAGCCATTTTTGTTTTTAAATTATATTATGCGATGAGGAATAATTAATTATTTATCCGTGTGCTTAATTAGAACAACAATTGTAACAAAATGTTTTTTAATGCTCGTTAAATGTAGAAATGGAATTGTGAATTGCGCGTTTAGCAGATTTCATCTGTACCTAGTCCATATAGCAAAATAAATCTCATCACAACTACGTTGAAGACTTGGGAAATTCCATTCCATCTCCATTTAATGTTTCATAAAACTTTGCAGGTCACAATCAGCAAATCATCTTATGAACCACTCTCTCCTCTCCAACATTTATATTTATAAATAAATATCATGAATTCTAATGCATGACGTGCTCCATGCAAAAAAGCTTGTATGAATTCGATAATCAATATAACAAAAACCTGTTGTAATATTTAGCAACCGTATCGTCCTTTTCTTGAAGTTCTACAAGATCATTAAAAAAAAAAACACCTAAACGTGGCTGGCTAGGTTCACAAAAGAAGGATTTCCCAACAAGGCAAGGCAGCAGAATTTTCTACTCGTTTTTGTTCTTTCTTTCAAAGTCCATTTTATTTCCACGGCAGACCAAACGCAAAAGAAGTCACATCCACATGCAAAGCAGAGACCGAACACAAACAAGTTGAAACCTGAAACAATATGAAGCCCAAGTCAGGCATCTGTTGCATTTTCCTTCTCCGTAGTTTTCCCTTCTCCGCTAATATGAAAGCCCTCGATCTTTTGGGCAACATCGTCAGCAGAAACCTCCACTTTCCCAGTTGGTCCGTTCCCAGGAACAGATTCGTTCTCATCATGAATTGCAGGGCCCAGTTGCCATATTCTGATGGTTCCATCTTCGGATCCCGATGCATAAGATTCTCCTCCAGGTGAGAATCGCAAACAATGAACAGGACCATGGTGACCCTTGTTGCATCCTGCAGATAAAAACCGCATGCAAGATGGTTAGAACTGAAACTTCAGATCAGCAAAGCATCACAGTAGAATATGGCCATATAGGGGCCATCAACCAATAGTACTAATAATCATATATTCAGCTCAGATAGATCATTTTCACATCCGGTTGAAGACTTCCAAAAGAACATGCAGCCCATAGCATTGGCGGTACACAGCAGATATTCTGATAGCTAAACTGCATCGAGTTGCACCTCCATGCATAACTCACATTAAGAAAAAAATTGACATAAAAGTTTCATGGACCATTGTTTTTAAACTCTAAATTACCCATTCGACAAAAATATACAGCACAAAGATGCTAATCACCAACTTTTTGTGTTTAGACGTTGATTTTTTTTTTCCCAAAAAAAAGCCATAGCAGTTGCACATACCGATTTGTTCTCCTGTGTGGAAATCAAAGACATGGATCCACATATCTTCTCCTCCAGCAACAAACTTATTACCAAGTTTTGGTTCCAATGAAGCTGATTCCACATTGCATGGCATGTCATAGCTTTTCACCAATCCAAAGCTGGAAAAAGAAAGGAAGAAATGTTAGAAGGGAATGCCTACGAAAAGGAAAGAATCCAAATCACAACTTACTGATTTGCATCCCAAAATTTAACTGTAGATCCATCAGCAGTAGTTATATAGCGACCATCCCGACTCACTTCAGCACTTGTTACAGGTGACTTTGTTTCAAGAGTTTGAACAATTTTGCCACTTCGGACATCCCATAACCTGTACAGTCAGAGATCAAATTAAAAGAAGAATCAAGATACAATGATGAGTTGATGAAAGACTTCTGGCCAATAATTGAAAAGGAAAAGAAGAAAAACAATTGAGTAACTGTTCTTCCTTCCATGATGTTTGTGATAAAGATGATGAGGATCTATACCAGTAGATAAAAAGAAAAGGCACGCTTTCCAATAGACTGTTCAAGGTGAAACCATGCACAATATTGAAATGTTTTTCCTTCAAGTATGATAATGAGATAACAGGACCAAAACTAAGCCTACAGAGTACAGATGGAAATAATTCTAAATCAAAGGCATGCTACTGCAACCAATTAGTACATCTAACAGCGCGAGATAGCATCTTGCATCTTGCGGTTGCCTAAGTGCTGAATCTAGTGTCTATTATTAGTAAGCATGATACTGTAATTTATTGGGAGACCATCTCCGACTAACTTTACTGGAACAGTCTCTGATCAAAGCCCACAAATTCATACAAATGCATTAGCATGTAAGAGATTTGGATAACTCATCAAATTAAGTTTCGTTCACATATCCCCCCCAAAAATTTCTATTTCCTATCATGCTTATTATTTAAGAGTATAACTATACAGCTCTAAATTTTGAGCTAAATAGTGTAAAACAAGTTTCATTAAAGATTTTATTGTTAAAAAAAATAAAAAATCAAATAAGCTTAATGCATTTACAATTACCTTCTGTAGGATAAGACAAGCTATTCACATATCCTGTCTTTAGAAATACTAAGCTTAATGACACAGACTGTATTTTGATACTTCACAATGACAGAATCTCAGATATAACAAGATATAATACCCTGGTCCAACCAGTCAAACAACAAAGAGCAAACACAAATGAAAGCAGGTAATTATATGACATCATATGGAATCAGACTTGATACTGGCCATACCTCACACCACCAATATCAGTACAAGAACTTAATATGGTCTGATCACTGTGAAGCCATGCAACAGTTCTGATTGAACCTGGTGAATTGTCAACTTCTCTTGGGGGTGCATCTGGACGATTCAAGTCAAATATACGAAGAATTTTTTCAACTCCACCAGTAAGTAGAAGGTGTGTATCCTGCACAAAGAACAACTCAGATATTGCATGTGCACACCAGACACAAAGGAAAATGCCACGGAAACAGATAAATGTTTTTCAACCAGAAACTATTTTTTTATTAATATTTAAACAAACCCATGTAATTAACTTAAGTAATGCAAATAATACACAGAGATCAGATTATACAAACCTAGAACCAAATAATAATTTTCCAAAAAAGTAAAAATCAAACAGAATGTAAAAAGCAAAATCAAATGGATGGTATAAAAATACAATGGAGGAAAAGAGATACAGCTGAAAAAAATCTAAGGTTACCTAGAAAGCAATTGAAAGACACCAAAACTATAGCCCGCCTACTTATTATCCATCTCAAATTAAAACATCTTTGAACTTTGGTGCGCCAAAATATAGGAAGAGAAAAAAGGACACACACCTAGAACAAGGCCCAGGCTCATAGCATCTGGCAAGAAACCCAATTCAAACTAGATTGATTTTGTATTTGCAGAGAACCAAAACTACGTAAATCAATGTATAAACAATCTGCTTAGTTAAATAACTTTAACAGACATTGAGACACCATTAAAACTTTTGAAGGCACTTTCAAGCAAATACCAGAAAACAACATTGTTATAAATTTTGAATTTGGTTTAAGCATCTTCTTTGATGGATCAATCATGTGTTGACTCCTCTAACATTGATTAGCAGGTCACTGTCTTTAAATGTGAAGACTATGGACATTTAAAGAACCGTAAAAAACAAACAAAAACAGACTCAAGGAATAAGAAAGTAATAGAATAGAAAAGGTAAATTCAATTCTACCTCTGAAAATGTGCATGCTCGAACAATATGCTTATGCTCAAAAGAGTGTAATTCATCCCCTGTCAATGCATCCCACAGTTTTCTGCAAACAATACACCAGACATATTATAGAAACTCTCTAAATTTATTGAGTTCATAATTTGTTGATCGTGCAACATCTTTGCACTAGCCACCATGGTTAAGCATGAGAGAGAGAGGGTCTTAAAGAAAATTGTCTTAATAGAGGAGTACATGGGTCTCTTGAAAGAAATTCAAAAATTAATAAATATTCATGAATTTCAAAATATAAAAGGAAGGGACTTTAATAACATACGCAGAAAAATCAGCAGAGCCAGATGCTGCACGCAAAGCACTAGTGTCCAGGCAGCAACTCCACACTGCACCCTTGTGCCCCTCAAATGTTCCAATCCAATCACCAGTCTCCCCATTTCTCAACATTGGACTAGAATCTGAATTTCAAAGGATAATATTATTCTGAAGTGAGGAATTACGAAGTCCTGAAGAATAGAGGTTCAACTCCAATTTTCAGTTAACATTTGACTAATCGACCATCATGCAAATCCTAGTTCAGTTTTTTCATGACTAAGTCCACATTTGCACAAGGAGTTGACAAAATGATCCACAAACCTTTCAGGTTATCTTGCATTTGGAAGAAGTGGTGCAGCAAGGAATAAAAATAATGACTATTTGATCCTTTGTTGCCATAGAAAATAAGAGAAAGGAACTTCTTTCATTTTCATTTTCTTTTAAACAGGGAAATTTGCAGATCCAAAACCCGATTCAAGAATAAATTGACACCTAATTTACACTTGGAAAAAAGTTGATCACTAATAATGTAGCCCTCATATTTTCTCATGCATCAAACTTCATTAACAACTAAAACTTTCACTCTAAACAACTGCTTTCCTAATAATTATTCAGATAATAATCCACCTGTGTCTTCTAACGTTGGAACAAGCTTACCCTTAAGTAACCATGTAAGTAAATTGAAGCTACATTTCCAAATAACAAGACAAAAAACTACTTGAAGAATGCCTGATTTACAACTAAACTTGCAGTTACTTTAATCAAAATGTCCACAGGTGAAACATGGAAACAAGCAGAAGAAAACCCGATTCAGAATTACATATGGGATCCAAATTCTAGGTTAAACAGATAATAAAATAATCAGCGTTGAAATATGGGTTCCCAGTCTAAAATAACAAAAGATCACTGATTGACTATCTAAAAATAAATTCGACTGCAATCAAATTCAGGGTTAACACCAGTCAACAAAAGCTAGACCAAGCTTTCAACTAAGCCATAGGTAACAGAAATGAACTGATAACCTTGATGAGTAACGACTAAATGACAATGCAAAGGAAATCCAATTGCTTAATGGAATCCAAAATCACAGTTAACAACAGATGCCCAAATGAAAATGGATAAAATTCACCGCTTAAAACAACAGATAACCGTAAAAAAGAAAGAGAGAGAGAGCAGGCATACCCTTGCTAGCACTGATGAGAAAGAAGCCATCAGGAGTGACAGGACTGTAAAACAAATCCACAACAGGACGTGAATGTCCATGGCACACTAATGGCACTGCCACCTTCTTCTTGTCCATTGTTCCCTCTCAACAACAACAGCAGCAGCACAAATTCAACAAACCCCAAAAACCCTTATGGATCAACAATTCCAAGAACCCAACCCAAAAAAGAAAAATGCCTTACTCTTTATTCATTTATTTTTTCTTTGATACACAACCAAAGCACTTGCACAAAACCCAATTCACCTGTTCAACTACACAACATAATTTGATGTCAAAATTAATCTCCTTCTCTCCCCATAGTGTAGAATGCAGAGGATGTTGCTGGCTTAAGCTATGATTTACTCTTGCTTAGGCTATGCAAAATGTTTTCTATGAAAAATTAATTTTACGAACACATCAAAAAAGAGGAAAAGGAAATGAAATGAAAATTTAAAAATAAATAAAAAAGATAGAGAGTAACTGCTCTGTGAGGGCTAATCGCAGAAGACTTAAATGAGACGGGGGACTGGATTTATAGGGTTGGTTTCCCCCTTTTCTTTTCTTTTCTCTTCTTCTATTTTCCGTTGTTTCATTGTTTTTGTATTTTTTTTAATTTATAAATAATATGAATTAAAGTAAAAAAGTAACGTTAACTAAAAGTAATTTTATAAATTAAAATAGTATAACCTTTTTTACCCTCAACTACTTTACTACCATGTTGTCATGTACATTTCCAAATCATCATGTTGTTTAATATCATTGTCATTGCTAGGCTGCAGTCGGATTATTTATTTTTTTTTTTACATAAAAAATTATTCAATTGTTATTAATGTGTTTTCTAATAAAAAAATTAAACTATATAAAATTTAATATGATATAATCTAGTTCAATTTACATGTTTAAAGATAACTTAAACAATCGATAAAAATATAGTTTGAAAAAAAAATTAAGATGACATATTTATAAATATTAAAATGACAATATATTAGATAAATTCAGATCAACTCGGGTTAACCTGTCAAATCTGTTATCCAAGTTATGAGATCTTAATAATCTTATAGAAAGAAAATAAAAAATTATTAAATTCAATTCTCAATCAATTCAATGTTAAGTAATAAAATTGAAAACAAAATTTAACTAAAAAATAAGTCGAGTCAACTCGGGTTAACCTGTCATACCTGAGCCATGGAATCGAGAAAATATAGAAAGTAAATCAAAACAAATTATGAAGCTCAATTCTCAATCAACTCAATGTTGAAAGATAAAATTAAAAAAAATCAATTAAAGAAACACAAAAAACTCTTGAGTCATCTAAACAAATTTGTAATTCAGGTCATGAGACTAAAATAATATCATAACGCAAACCAAAATAAATTATGAAATCTAATTCTCAATCAACATAATATTAAAGGATGAAATTGAAAAAAAAAAAACTCAAGTCAACTGGCCTAACCCGGTAACTGGGTCATAAGATCGTAACAATCCATATAAAGCAAATGAGAAAAATTATGAATTTCAATTACCAATCAATCAACTCAATATGGAAAGATAAAATTGAAAAAAAAAATAAAAAACGATAAAAAAGATAACTTGAGTCAATTCGGGTTAGAAGACTAAGATAAACTCTATAGAAAGAAAATAAAAAAAAATTATAGAGTTCAATTTCTAATCAAACCAATGTTGAAGAATGAAATTGAAAAAAAAATAATAAAAAAAGACAAAATATTCAATTCTCAATCAACTCAATCAATTTGGCTAACTTGCAGAACTCGTGACCCTAAAAGATCATGATAACCCAAATAAAGAAAATAAAAATAATAATTATAAAGTTTAATTCTCAATCAATCCATTGTTGAAGGATGAAATTGAGAAAAAATTAATTAAAAAAATGACTCGAGTCAACATGGTTAACCTACAAAATTTATTACTTAGGTCATGAGATCGGGATAACTTTATAGACAACAAATTAAAATAAATTATGAAATTCAATACCTAAACTCAATGTTGGAGAATACAGTTAAAAAAAAAACTTTTTTTAAATAATAATAATAATAATAATCCTCAAAATTGTTTAGTATCAAAATAAAAAAGACCTTAGCATTTCACTATTTATTACTGCATTAAAATGCCAAAGTCTTTTGGAGTATACCACAGTAAAAAAAAAGAATCCAATGTTGAATATTTTTATGTAAAAAAAAATCGAAATAATCTATAAAAATATAATTTAATTTAAAATAATTATTTTGAGATGAATTTTTTATATATATATAGAAAGTGATTCAATTGTCCTGCTGATTGGTAAATGATTAGGTCACTTCTTATATTTTATCAGTTTAAACCGTTTTAAATAATTTCAAAATAAAGTTAAGTTAAAGAACATTAAAAACATTTAATTACAAGACACTGCATAGTAACTAGCTATATTATTATTATTATTATTATTATTATTATTATAAAAGCAAACAGTGTTTTACTTTAGCAAGTGATTTTGTATTTTTTTTCCAATTTTTTCATGTTTATGCTTTTTATTTCTACAAAAAAAAAATTAATTTTTTTTTGCCCTCGCCCTACTTATCACTTTTTTCTGGCCAAGCATTTATTATAGACATGGTTTATGCTTTTTATTTTTTTATTTTTTTAAATTTTATTTTATTTTCTTTGCACTTGACCTTCTTATCATTTTTTTTTAATTTTTGCACTTAAGTGACTTATCACTTTACAACATTTCAGAGTGAATCAGGTCAATTTGCATGTTGTATCATAAAACTATAATAACCTCATATAAAAACCTCATATAAAGTAAATAAAAATAAATTATAAAACTCAATTTAAATATAATGTTTAATAATAAAAATAGAAAAATAATTTAATTAAAAAACATAAAAAATAACATGAGTCAACTCGGGTTAATATACCAAATGATGAATCGAGTCATAAGATAAGGATAACCCAATAGAAAGCAAATTAAAATAAATTATGATGCTCAATTCTTAAACAATCTAGTGTTAAATGATGAAATTTAAATAAAAAAATAACTTGAGTCAATTTAGGTTAACTCGCCAAACTCGCACCCAAGTCATGATACAAGAATAACCTCATAGAAAGAAAAACAAAACAAATCACGAAACTTAGTTCCAAATTAATTAAATATTGAAGGATAAAATTAAAAGAAAAAAAACTTAAGTCAACCGAGTTAACCTATAAAACCTATGATCCGAAACATAAAATTGATATAACCTCATAAAAAATAAATAAAAAATATATATAAAATCTAATCCTCAATAAATTTAATATTGAAAGATGAAAATAAAATAAAATAAAAATCTAAAGAAAAAAAAACCTATCATAATAAATAGTGTTATGTGAAAAGGGGAACAATTGAACCTCCTCTAATGTTTTTGTTATTGTTAATATTGTATTAATCTTGACATTTCTGTAAAAAATATTTGATAGTTTCTTAGTAGGAATATATTTTTTTTAAAAAAATGAACAAATGATTATGAAAATCCACTCGTGTAAACGATTTTGATTGCTAAATAATTATTTTGTAATGGATAAGGATTCAAAGGAATTACCAATTAATTGAAGCACAAAAACTGAAGTGTTAGAACATCAAATGATTTTTCATACAAACGAAGATTTGAATGTTATATTCATTAATCAATTCAATGTTACTACCAGCCTACAGTTTCATGAAATGATCCAACCAGTATTCCATTGTAATTATCTTTTAGTTATAATTAAATTTAAATTTCACTTTGTCAAATTTTAAAAAGGTTTTAAATCCAAAATCAACTATTTTTTTTAAATGCACTTTGATTTTATTGATTGTAAAAGTAGATTCTTGATATAAAAATGTATTATAAGATTTCCGATCATCAAAATGATTATTCTTGGTATTAACGGGTTCCTTGCAATGAGAGAAGTTTGATGATGGTTTTTAGATCCTCAATATTGCTTAAAACGAAATAAATCTAAGCCAAGAAAAAAAAAGTCTAACTTGATTTGATTTTGAATTTTTGAATTATTTTTTTGAGATTTTTTTAGGTTGATGAATTGGTTTCTAGATATTCTAAAGATGCTAGTAAGATGTTTTTAGGTTGAAATGACTTAAAAAAATTAAGTTTTGAGGGATTTTTCAGCCATTATAGCGGTGTCCGAAATTTGAGTTGGCAGACAATTTGTCTATCTTCATCTGGGTTCTTTTTTATCCCTTTGTTTTTTTATTTGATATATATATATATATATATTTTAAAAAAATATTGAACCTGGTTGAGTCCATAATCCAGATCATATGTTTGACGAGTTAAGCTATAATATCCAGGATATTGTTTTTGTTGTTTAATGCATTTCTTATCCCACAAGTTAAAAAAATATTTTCATTATTTTTTATCTATGATCTATTTTTTAGTTAGCTTAAAACTAAAAAAAAAAAAATACAATTTCACTCTTTGTTATCAATAATTTACTTTTGCTATCTCAATTCCACACACATGTTCTGAGTTTTTTTTCTTCAAAAGAATATTTCATACAAAAAAACTCTCATGCTCTTTATTGTCATATAACTAAATGAAAAATAATCTTTGGGATAAAATAATTATTGAATATGATGAAGTGCATGACTTGCGTTGTGAATTTGACTGATTGACTTATGTTCATCGATTTTTTTTATTAAGTGTTTTTCTTTTACCAATTTCATATTCAACATTGAGTTAGTTGGGGATTGAGTTTTTAATTTGTTTTGTGTAAGATTATTCTTGTGAGTTTCACAGATTAACTCAGATTGATCTAGATAAATTTAATATATTTTTGTTTCAATATTAGATAAAAATATCATTCATAATACAAAACTAATTTTGACCTCATAGCTAAAATCTATTTCTTGTCTAGGAGACATGTTAGTGATGCCTAGACCTTTTCTTTTAGTGTTCAATTTTTTTTTTGAATCCCAACATAACATGGGCTAATTCTATTATTAATTTTTGAAACAAAGAATTTATTCTAAAAAACAGAGTTATTAGATACATAGTCCGTGTTGCGAGATCAAATATCTTGATCTACATCTATCTCTATATTTCTTAAGTTTAGTCTTTAGTTATCATTAACGATTTTTTTATATATTTTTTTGGGATGTATAATCCTTTAATTAAATAAAAAATTTATTCAAAGAAATAGATTTATTAAAAAACACCGGATGCATGACCCGTGTTGTGAGATTAAATATATTGATTTACATATATTTCTTGATTTTTCTAGTTTAATCTTTACCAATCATTAACAAATTTTTTATATATTTATTGGTATGAATAATTCTTGATTTATTTAATTAGATATATATATAAATTTTTTAATTTTTGATTAAGAGTTTTTTTATAGAAAAAAACACATTGAAAAAGCATGTATACTCATTTTTTCCCCTCAAAATCAAAATTATTTAAATTGTAATGAAGCACGGGTGAAATAGCTATTGCTTATTCTAGAACATGTTATTAATTCGTGAGATTTTCATATTGTCGAGGTTGGGTTGATTGTTTCCATTGAGACCGCTTCCGTTTCCTCGAGTTGAGATTAACTACCACAAAAGACCCTCCCTAGCCCAGATTAATCCTCCGAAACCCACTCTCCCTGGATTGCCAATCGAACTTCCATCCACATAAAGCTTGACAAACTCAACATCGGGTCACTGCCATGAAAATTCAACATGCACATTAACCACCGAGCTAGACCTGTTCCTAGCCAAATCAAAGTCAGTAGCCGCACAATATACATTCCTTAGGAGCCAAACATCTCCCTTATACAACTCTCCAAGGACAAAACAATTCCTCTGCCTCCATATCCACCACAAAGCCGCTAGGAACAAGAACCCATTATCCGAATCAGCCATGACCGTAATCCACTCTACAATGTCCGTGGTCCAGAAGCTGGGAGCAGTGCATATCCCCAAGGTTACCTTAATTCTTCTCGCCCCAGCACAGTCCCCGCATACAATGGGCTGTATCTTCATACGCTGTGTGGCATCTCTTACAGATTGCAGTACAAGCTAAATTGCGTGCGCCACCATAAGGGAAGCAGGAGGTAAACTTCCGTGGAAAACAAGCCAGAATAAGTACCTGATCTTTTCTGGAACTATTAACCGCCAAAGCCATCTCCATTTATGTTCCGAATGAACAGTCCTAGCTAGAGCGGGAAGTTAGCCAAGAATAGGCTACTTTCGGAGTATAAACCCCATTAGCTGCTAAACCCCAATTAGGGGTTTAATTGGTGAAAAATTAAGTTTGGGAATCTAATTTGGGCTTAACTGAGAAGATTAAAATTTTAAGAGACCAAATTTAATTTTTGTCAAATCAATTGATTGAAATCAGGGGTAAAATTGCAAGAAAATCAAAGTTTTGGGGTTAATTAGGGGTTAAATTGAAAACATTCACTGCCAATGATCAATCTGTAAAAGGCGCCGAATTATGAGG
>Ga0325414_1001276_pt1 | contig 23894 bp, 8 predicted proteins | sample PopdelMetagenome_8_FD_206183 | JGI IMG/M metagenome (GOLD analysis project Ga0325414, IMG submission 206183) | Populus deltoides microbial communities from Bellville, Georgia, United States - Leaf-PdKOR-R3 | ecosystem: Host-associated > Plants > Phyllosphere > Phylloplane/Leaf | place: USA... | reverse complement strand
TTGGCTTTGTGAACTCGATAATCCTAATAGATTTTGTTATTAGTTTTATTGGCTAAGATTCTCTTAATTAGCACTCATATATTGGAGCAACTCATGTCTCTTCATATATTATTAGCATTTTATATGTCTCTTCATATATTATTAGCATTTTATATGTGGAGTGATATAATGATTTAAATCACTTTAAATACGGGATGATAATAGTTTTTTAATATTTGCTATTGGTGATTCTCATATTCACACACCTATTTGCACCTTAGATTTATCATCTATCTTACATGTTTCTAGTATAACAAAATCATTGCTCTTTTAATGTTAGTTTGCTACCAATAATAGTGTGTTTTTTGAATTTTATGGTCATTTTGTCTCGTCAATAATTGTATTTTCAAAGCTATCATTTTTTTCATCACCGTTAAAAATAGACTTTACATCCTTCATGCTCTATCTTTTTTGCCTAATTCTCATACCTTTCCTGTTATTCATGTGTTGCCTGAACTTTAGCATTACCATCTTAGTCATCATTGTCCAAGTGTATTGCATCATTTAGTTTTCAATAAAATTCTATTGTTTTATCATCTTTTTAAACTTTTGGTTATACTACTTGTTATTTGGGCAAATCTAATATATCAATTTACATCCTTTATAGCATACAAGTATTGATTTTTTAGATTTACTATTTGTTGATATTTAGGGTTTGCCTCCATTTTCTCGATTGAAATGTGCAATTACTTTGTTATCTATGTGTATTATTTAATGAGTCATCATTTCTATTTTTCAATTCCTCTGGTCCAAATTAATAATAATAATAATAATAATAATAATGGTAATGGTAATGGTAATGATATTATTAGTGATAATAGCGATAATAATAATAATTATGATGGTGGTAACAATATTGTCATTGTTGCAACTACTGCAAACAACGACGGCGGCGGTGACGACAATGATGATAATGATAATATTAGAGAGAAAAATAAAAGAAGAAAAGGAAGAATAAGAAAAACAATGATGATAATAAAAATACTAATAATAGTTGTTGCGATAATAGTGGTAATGACAACAATAATAGCAACAATAATAATAATTGTGATGATAATTGTGGTAATGGTTGTTAAAATAGTAATAATATTAATAGAAATGCCACTATTATTACTAATAATGACAATGTTAGCAATAGTTGTGGTGGTGATAACAATAATACCAATGATGATAGTAGTAATCATAATGATAACAGTAATAATAACAATATTACTTATTAATAATAGTTGTGCTAATGATTTTAATCATTATATTTTGAATTGTTATTTTTAAATTTTTTTTGTATGGTGATATTTTTTTTCAATTTCATCATTTAATATTTAATTTTTTTAGGAACTAGACATCATGATTTTTCTAGAACGGATACTTTAAGTTCAATGACTGGTTACAAATTTAAAAAATTAAAATATATTTTTAAAGGTTTTATAATTCCTTTTATTTTCAATCAGATTATTACTTTTCATAACATAAATCACGAGTTTGACAAAATATTTCGTGTTAACTTAGCCCTAATTAGTGTTTTTTTATATTTATCATAAATAAGTTTTTTTATATTTTTTTATCTATTTTCAGTACCTAAATATTATCTTTTATTCAAAAAAATAATACAACCCCACGGAACAGGCACAAAGGCTGGTTATTATCTAAAGCTCAAATTGTTTAAAATTCACTGGGACAAAAAGAAATTTAAATTATTTAAATAATTCTGTTTTTTTATTTTATTTTATGAAATATAATTTGGGAAAAACCTAACTAGGAGAATAAAAAATAAAATTCAAGCAGAGATTTTTTTTAAATCAAAATATTCAATTTTGTTTTAGAATTGATAATTTTTCATTTAAAGTCATTCCTGATTTGAGAGAGTGGTTGCAGTTATTTTTCATTTAAAAATATATCAAAATAATATTTTTTTATTTTTTAAAAATTATTTTTGATATCAGCGTATTAAAATAATCTAAAAATACTAAAAAAATATTAACTTAAAAAAATAATTTTTTTTTAAAAAATATTTACACAAATGAGGCAGCAAAGAAGTTACCTTGAAAAAGAGATAGTCGTAGTGGACCTGAAACATTTCTATGAGCCTTTTCTTTTACATTTCTTTTAGTCGAGATTAATCTCTCTACGCTGGGCCCAGTTCTCATCTCAGGCCCCCATTCATCGGTCCAAGAAAAATAAAATCGAGCCGAGCCAGCCAGCCAGTAGCTTCCAAAAGCTATCTTTCACTACCGTGAAATGGAAACGTGGCTTGCAATGAGTGGGACTCGTATTGCAAGTTTACAACTCAGCTTGCAACCAAGTTTTACTAGCACAGCAACGCGGTAAAAGAAGCTGCTGGTGAGTGGTGAGGCCAGGCAGTTCATGACCTAACCCAAACGCTGATTTTGTTTCTCTTCTCGACATCATTGATTGGCCGCTCGCTCTTGTTGAACCAACTCAACTGCAAAGCTGTCGCTTCTTCTTCCACAAAAATGGCCACTGAAACGCCGACACTATCTGAGGTCTCTCTAGCTTGGATTTATTTTGGATCCTTATTCATTTTCATTTAACATAGAAATTTGTTAGAGAAAATGAGACTACTTTGAGGATGATTTTGCGCTTGATTCATTATCTGGATTTTTTTTAAAAAAATATTTTTCTTTTTTTGGTTTTGTTCTAAACATGAAGGTGAAATTCGATGGTTGATTCTGATTAATTCTTTTGGTGTGTGGAAGAGTGATGATTTCGATTTGTAGTTGTTATAGGTTATGCAAAAATATGTGTTTTGCACAAGGGATGTGCAATTGACGAGGTTTTGCTGTGATATATTTTCACAATAGTGTTCTTCTTTATGTTAATAATGTCACTGAAACTTGCATTTTTGGTACCAAGTTCTGTCTGTTTTGTCAAAAGTGAATGCCTTTTCTACTGGACCTGTGAGTATGTTTCAATTGCCGAATTGAAGTAGCAAAAAATAAGTCTGTGTAGGATTGTGACCCAATGGATTGATGTCTAAGCCTTGTTGTTGTGTTTTGTGATGCCCATTAAGCTTGAGCTTCATCAAGAGATCAACATAAGTTTAACAGTTGAGAGAGGCAGTCTGGTTGACCTCAATATAGGCTCCTACTTAAGTATAAAATCACCTGCAGCTTGACCAGTTCATACGTTCTGAGCTTATCCGTTGCAAGCTGATTTGTAAAAAAGATTGATTCTTTTAGAAAAATTACTTGCAATGTCTCTACGTTTTCGAACTTGACATGTAAACGTCCTTTTTCCAGTAACCTATACAAGTGCATTGTTTGAAGTGTGATCAGATGTTTATACCTTCAGCCCTTTGGCCATTTAGCATGCTCACAAATTCTTTCTGCATCGGCATGCTATTAATACTGACTAACCTCTTTCATCTCATGCTTTGACACGCAGCGATACGAACTGAAGGGAAAAGAAGAGAAGACAGATGTGGTTTCAAAACCCTTAGAAGTAAAAGAAGAGGAGAAACCAGCGACTGCTGTTTCTGAGGAGGCCGTGGAGAAAGCTGAGGAAGCACCACCACTTGCTGCTGAAGAAAAAACTGAAGATACTCCTGCTGCCGCTGAAGAAAGCACTGAAGCTCCCACTACTGATGAAAGCAGCAGTGAAGATGCTCCTGCCGCTGCTGAAGAAACCAATGAAGGTACGGAAGAGAACTCAGTAGAAGAAGCTGCGGAAGAGAAGAAGGAGATTAAGGTAACCATGTATCAAGATATTCTGCTTGATGATGGCATAATTTTGTCATATTCATTCTACTTGCATATCTGTGCTTCCCATATTTTTATTTCCGTGTTGGGATTGCCTTGTTGATCTGTAGCTTGAGACAGCACCAGCTGATTACCGCTTCCCAACCACAAATCAAACAAGGCACTGCTTTACCAGATACATTGAATATCATCGGTGAGTGAAACCATGCCCATGCTTCTTTTGTTTTCATCACGTTATCTTTTTTTTTTGTCAATATTTTTCCGACTTGACATTGGCTCTTTCTTCCAAGATAAAACATTGATTCTTATGATTTTCTCCAGGTGCGTAGCTGCCAAGGGTGAAGGTGCTTCAGAGTGTGATAAGTTTGCCAAATATTATCGTTCTCTCTGCCCTAGTGAATGGGTACGTATATCTGAGATCTTCAATATACTAAGGAGTATGATATTAGTTTTTACTTTCAACCACACAGGTTGTTCAAAAGCTGTTTAATGCTCTTACATGTCAAATAATGTATACCTAGCATAAAAGTCTTGTAAGTTAAGAATCTTCATGTTATGTGGATATCACCATCATGTCATGGATGTTGAAGAAAGAAAAATCTAAGTCTTGACATAATCTTAGTTTTCAACTGGATGAGCGTAAACATCACCTTTAAGATTAATATACTGTTCTCTCACAACCAACTCCTCTGCTCAACTCCAGATTTATTTGTCCAAAGGTGCATTGAAATCCACACTGTTGACTCCTTTGCTGATCTGTTTGAGCATTAGCTTTGAATCTGCTATTCAGGATGAAATTTTTGAACTCCAAATTCCATGTCAATTGGTGTCCCAATTTGTGTGCAAAGCGTCCTGAAAATCATTACTCTCATCACATATTAAACCCCCGGCACCTGGCGTTCAGGGTTTTACCTTTAGGGACTCTATAAGGATCATCTTTACACTTTTAGCCAGGCTTTCTATCTTTTTGATGTCAACATGACTTGCTGTCATGCAAAAGACAATCGTATTTCCCTCATCATAAACAGGCGCATCAAATTAAATAAATAAATAAAAACTAGAAGTTATCAGCCATTCAGATGCACCAAGTCGCAAGTTCACTATAGATATGGCTATTTTGTCATTCTAAAAAAACCAACAACCTTTGTATCAGGGGTAATATGTCTTGGTCATTTATAAATGCATTCGAACAAATCGGTCTGATCACTTTTTTTTTACACTAAAAAGACTTAATTATCCTTAAAAGAAAAATACTAAACTTGCTCAGAGGATTTTTTTGTCTTTTTAATTTTTTAAGCATAGTGAACTGATTTAATTCCCTTTAAAATAAAAAAAAAATCTTAAGTTGTCATCCAAGGGCATTCTTGTCCTTTTATTGTTATAATTAGTTTCACGAGGTTTATTTGGTAATTTAATAAATATAAATATTATTAAAAAAAATTATTCAATTTAATAAATATAAATATTATTAAAAAAATTATTCGATACGCGTGTTGTGTGTGGCGTCATTAAGTAACCAAACGTTGCCTTCACGGCGACTCCTCTATGATGCAGTGGCGTGTATAGCCAATAGGCCCCTGGTTTTGCACTAATGGCTTTTCCCCTTGTCTCTTATTGTTTTGCATGCCTGACCCTTCAAAATTTCAAAATAGCCCTTCATTTGATCTATATTTTTTTCAGATTTGATCTATATTTTTTTTTATTATTTGTTTTATATGTAATAATTTATAAAATTATTTTTTTTTTCAATTTCATCCTTCTTTGGTTACCATTGCTATTTGTTTTATTTCAGATAATTTTTAAAATTGAATTTTGTTTGCAATTTCATCTCTCTTTGTTTTTTTTCTTATCAGATTTGATTTTTATTCTTTTGATTGATTTTTTTTTTTTTTACTTTGATAGCTTTTTTAAACTGATTTTTTTTTATGGTTTCATACTTTAACATTAAATTGGTTGAGAATTAAACTTTTTGATTGAGCACAAGTCTAGGATTTCATGGGTTGTGAATTTGAGAGATTAACTCAAGTTTAGTAGATTCGTCTGAATTTGCTTGTTTTTAAGCTTATATTTATTTTATTTTTATCTTTCAACATTTATTGGATTAGTAATTGGCTATGTTATTTTTTTTATTTGCTTTTTATTGGATTTTTTTTGCTGATTTTGAAAATGAGTCGGGTTATCTCGCCCTTCAATATTGGAATGTTTGATAAATAAGCTTTATAGTTTTATTGAATTTGCTTTTGATGAGGTTACTCCAATTTCATAATTAGATCATAGATTTTGCATGCTAACTTGAGTGGTCTTGGGTTGAGTTTTTTTTTGGATTATATTTTTATCTTTAATTTCGTCATTCAATATTTTGTTTGTTATAAATTGAGCTTTAAATTTTTTTATTTTATTTTTTATGAGGTTATATAAGATGAGATCCTTCAATATTTTTTTTAAAAAATTTAATTTAATTATTTAATATTTGATTGATTGAGAATTGATTATCTTAATCTTATATTTATGATTGCGGGGTTAGTGAATTAACCTGATTTGACTTAGATTTTTATTATTAGTTGTTTTTTTTAAAAAATATTATTTTTTTAGTTTTGCTCTTCAATATTGGTTTTTTTTAAAAAATTTAATAGAGCTTATTAAATCTGATCTGATCAATTACTTAATTTGCTAATTTTTTTTTTGTTTTTTTTAGGAATGCTTATATCGTCTTGATATCTTTTTACTCTGGAAATAAATTATATCAACCTGTCCTACTGAGTCACTGACCACTTATCTAGTATCCTATCCTGAAAAAGGCTTATATTCCATAAAAGTCCCTATCAGACAACAGCTAACTCCATCACTGTCAGTCAACATTATCTACAAATCCATGTTTTGTTTTGTTTAATTTAGGCAGTAAGCGCTTCTATAAGTGCCCCTCTCAAATTCTGTCCTTGATCATTCTGGTAGCAGTGCTTTGCTCACGAGGCATCTTATTTTTGGCTGCTATACTTAGGCTTCTCTTTTATGCTTGGGGCTGCATACTGATGCTGGCTTTTTAGATGGTTATTGAGCCGAGTATTCCCTAACCATGAATCACTACTGCAGATCATAATATTACTCTTTTATGGTTGAAATGGCATCCACGTTCTTGTCTGTCACCTGACCTGCTATATGAATGCTATGTAAGCCTAATTTTGGTTTGTTATCGTGTGGCAGGTAGAGAGATGGAATGAGCAAAGGGCGAATGGCACATTTCCGGGTCCTCTGTAGGTGGGTGCCTGTTTGAAGACTGCCATGCAGTTTCAACAAGTTAGTACCTTTAATGAGAGGTGTTTTTCTCAGGGAATGTGCTTTTCGAGTCAGTAAGTTAATGAGAAATTTTGTCTTGTTTATTAGAAATAAGCTCAAGTCTGAACACGAAGAATTTGTTGCTTGCGAGAGTTATTGCCATCTTAAGTTGGAGCTTACTTTTTCCCATCATTTCTTTTCTGCTTCAACTGTTATGTAACAGATACTCATTACAGTTTAAAACCCAAAAGAATCTTGAATTATATATTAATAACACATACTTCCCTTCGATTACTCAAGAAAGACATTGCCTGCGGGATTCTTCCTATCAAGTTTATAGTTTGGTGCTGTGCTGCTGCTTTATTCTGCTTAAAAGTTTTATGTACATCCATCGAACAAAAAATTGCAAAGTCGAATCGGATTCTCATATATAGATCTGTTGCTAAGTGGTTTAAAATGTCACTTCATTTTTCTGCTGATGGAATCGGCATCTGATAATTATGCATCGGCTCATCTCGCAGGGACCCTTATCCAGGTCAGAGAAGTTTGAGTTCTGATTACTTGACTAAAGCCGTCGCTCTCTACTGATTATTTGTGCTACGAGCTTCTTCTGTGACGGAAGAGAAATAGTCCATTTCCAGGTAATTAGGTCCTGTTCGGGAGTGCACGAGTAGTAATTTTTGTTTTAGATGTTTTTTAAATGTATGTTTGTTTTGAAAAAAAATTAAATTGATGTTTTTTTGATGTATTTTTTTTTAATATTTTTAAAAAATATCATTTGAAATTAAAAGTTCACTACAATCACCAAAAGAAAGCATTGACAAATAACAGCCATCATTATTAGATTAAAGAGAATTTAATACCTCCACCCATACTATGCCATAAACACGTCTTGACGCATCAGTCTTATCAAAGATTTGTCTGTTCCACTGATAAAAAATTGACAAAAAACTGAAAGAAAAGATAAAAAAACAAGAGAAAAATCCAAAAGTGATAACCCACAGGTTTTTATGCTTTTTTACCACGGGTTGACCTGGTAAGCTGAACATCCCTCGACATGATAGAGTAACCCGCATGACAGGGATTGCACAAAGATTAGTATCCTCAAACAATCCAACAAGGCATGCTTCAGCTGCCTGGGCAAGGCCAAAACGGCCTGGCTCTGAAACCGGAAATCAGCCTTGAAATTCTGTGAAAGTCTCTGGAATGGGAGTTTTCTGATGAGCAGCTCAGTACTCTTCTGGTACTTGTGAATTTCATGAAGAGCAGCAGTTCCAGGTCTGTATGTTGGGCTTCTTCACCCCTCCTGTTGTTGGGGCTGCCTTGCGCGCAACCTAGAATAAACAAGATTTGTTTGTAAATAGAAAACCCCGAATTGAAGAAACGAAAAGATTGTACAATGCTGGCTGTTGGACAATGATTAGGCATGGAGCTTCAATTTTCAAACAAGATGAGGATTGTCCATTTCCACAAATATATATTAATTTACCTCAAATTGCCGTTGCAATGACTACACGTAATTTATGATTTCATCAAGCATAAAGGCTTTTCCTGTGACCTAACATGGACACACAAACCTCATTTTAGCAATTAAAAATTCTTCTTGAAACTAATGTATTCGAATTCTGAAAGTTTCAACACACCTTATTGCAACCAGGCACAAGATCTTGGAGAAGCTTCATTCGTTCACTAATTTTCTCTTCTAACCTGGCAACATGTTAATTAACCAGTGTTAATGCTAATCTGGAAATTACTCCAATTGATTGAATAAAATTGTATGGTATACAATTGACTTGTAATTCTCACTCTTTCAACAAGGCTATGGCTATCAGTTGCTTGACCCTTCATTGCTGCAGCTTATACTATCACTACTAGTTCTTTCAAGTCAAAATTTACACCAGAGTTCTGTTCCCGGCGACCTGACTTAGTAAATGCCACTTTGAGCCCAATCTTGGTTTGTGATTGGATGGCTCATCGCTTAGAATCACGAGCAGAGGGGTGGGTGCAGGTGCCTGTAAGTTGCTCGGCATATCTTTGCTGACAAGCATGTTCTCAAGGAATCCCTTACTTAAACCAGTGAGTTCTTGTATGTTCTCAGGGAAACCCTTGCCTAAATCAGTGAGTTCAATAGGAAATTCACATCGATAAGCTACTGGGCGGTTTTGCATTGCTTAGGAAAGCACGGATGCATATCTTTATTTTTATTTTCTTTTTAATGTTTGTTTGCTTGAGCTTGAGCTCAGTCCACCCTCCCCCCAAATCTCTACACACCCACCCTCCTCCTGCTCCTCGTATAAGCTTGAGCTCAGTCTTCTGATATATATATATATATATATATATATAAACTTTTAAGTAGATATTAAAAATAAAATTTCAAAGCAACCTCATAGCAGGTAAAATTTACAATAAAAATGTCATGAACACTCTTCGGTACACGAACTCGTAAGAAAAAAGAAAGGCAAGAATGTTTAACAACGTCAATGCTATTAGATTAATGAGAATTTAACAGCAAACCTTCAAACTTTTGAGAAGTGCCTATAAGTCATTATTGATCACACACACATATAAAATAAGAAATTACAGCTTGCTTTCAACTCCTAAGCCCTCTCACCACGAATCCTCCTGGCGAGCTGGATATCCTTAGGCATGATAGTAACACGCTTGGCATGGATAGCACAAAGATTAGTGTCCTCAAACAAGCCAACAAGGTAAGCTTCAGCTGCCTCTTGCAAAGCCAAAACAGCATGGCTCTGGAATCTCAAATCAGTCTTGAAATCCTGAGCAATTTCACGAACAAGCCTCTGGAATGGGAGTTTCCTGATGAGCAGTTCAGTACTCTTCTGGTACTTGCGGATTTCACGAAGAGCAACTGTTCCAGGTCTGTATCTGTGTGGCTTCTTCACGCCTCCTGTTGTTGGGGCTGACTTGCGTGCAGCCTTGGTGGCGAGCTGCTTCCTTGGAGCCTTGCCACCGGTAGATTTACGCGCTGTTTGCTTTGTACGAGCCATCTATTAACAAATAAAATTAGTGAATTTAAAGAGCCAACTTGAACTCGTAGAAACAACAAGAACAACAAAGAAATGGGATTTAACACAAAACAACAAAAACAATTTCCATTGAAACAAGGGAGAGGAGAGGTAGAAAACCGTACCTCGAAAGGCTTGCCAAAACTCCAAGAAGAGGAAAGGAATCATGGTTAGATTTACGGATTGCCGACTATTTATAGAGGCTCATCATGAGAGCAACGTGGGTGAGGGACGGTCAAGATTGGGTGCTACTAAGCTTTCAAATGGCGGCATCTGACGGTAATGGGTCAGTTATTTTGTGTTTTTTATGGGTTTATGAACGGTTAGGATGCGACTTTTCATTACCCTCCTGATACTATGATACCCACTTCCTACTAGATCCCTTTTAGTCACGTTTGTTTGCTGGAAATTAATTTTTTTTAAAAAGTGAATTTTAAAAAAATAAATTTCAGGAAAATATTTTTTGATGTTTAGTAGTGTAATGAAAAATAAGTTGGAAAATACTTTCCTGTGTTTGGTTATGTTATGGAAAATGAGCTGGACAATAACTTATTAATGTTTTATTTTTCTCAAGTTTATTAAAATAATGAGGAACAAATTTTACAAATTAAAAAGTTGAATGAGAATGAAATTGAAAAAAATATAATTTCATAAATTATCTCAAATAAAATAAATAATAATCAAAATAATAGAGATCAAATCTAAAAAATTAAAAAAAATAAAATGTGAAGAAATTAAAATAATAATAATTAACATTTTATAAATTATTTCAAATAAAATAAGTAACAATCAAAAGAATGAGGAACAAATTTGATAGATAAAAAATTTCAATAAAAAAATAATAAGGAAAAAGCAAATAACAATTATAAAAATAAGGACCAAAATTAATATAAAAATTAAATTTTAAGAGATGGAATTGAAAAATAAATATTTTAAAAAAATTATATATAACAATCAAAAGTTTGAGGATTAAATTTGATATAATCAGCAAATAATGACATTTCTAAATTTTTCACAACTTCTAGAAAGTGTTTTCCGCCCAAATTTTTCAGGAAAACACTTTCCTGAAAACCAACCCAAATTTTCCTTTGACTGGAAAGTGTTTTCTATTGACCAACTTTTCTAATAGCAAACAAACACAAGAAAGTTTGGAAAGTGGTTTTTGAAAATCACTTTCCGGAAAACAAATACAGCCAAAAGGGAAAACACTTTCCTGGAAACCAAACCAAATTTTTCTTTAACTAAAAAGTGTTTTTCATTGACCGAAAGGTGTTTCCGTTGACAGGAAAGTGTTTTCTGTTGACCAGAAAGTATTTTCTGTTAACTAAAATTTTTAATGGCAAACAAACACAAGAAAATTTGAAAAGTGATTTTTCAAAAAAGTGAATTTCAGGAAACAAACATGGCCTCCAAAGTGAATACAATTTTCACAAATTTAAACGACGCCGTTCTATTTTTGGGTTTACTTCGACACCGACTTAAAATTGGAGGCCCAATTAGTTTAATTAAAAAAAGAATAAAAAAACTAAAAGATAAAATTGTCCCAAAAAATTGTTAGCCTCCAAAGCTTCTTCTTCATTAGCAATGTTCTCCTGTACTTATAGGTGCTAGATAACAGAGAGAGAGAGAGAGAGACTGAAAAGAGAGAGAGAGGACGGCATGGGTTTACAGTGTTATTTTGGAGGGACAACTATACAAACCTTAAAGTTAGCCGCGATTCCTGCTTCTTCACGTTTCATTTTAAAGCCAATCTCCAAAACCCTAGTCCTAAATCCGTTTTCCCGCCATAACTATGTTATATGTCCACAAAGAAATCCGTTTAAGCTTCTGGTTAGAGCTCTCTCTGCCACGGCTGTCCAGACAGCGCCTATAACGGAAAGCTTGGATAATAAAGGTGTTCGATTTTCTTGACATCATTTTGCTTCAGTTTTTCTCAGGAACCAAGCAGGAAGATGATTTTGTTAATTTTACTTATTATTTGAATGATTCTAGTTGTGAAGCCGCAATGGAAAGCGGCAATAGATTTCAAGTGGATAAGGGATAACAAAGACGCGGTGGCTTTGAATATAAAGAACAGGAACTCAAATGCTAATTTGGAGCTTGTCCTTGAGCTCCATGAGAAAATGTTGGCTGTTCAAAAGGTCAGATTTATTTATTTTATCAGTTTCTAACTTTCTTTTAAACATTATAATAATAAAAATTGTTTTTTCTTTAATTTCTATATGCATCGAAACAAAGATGAGAGATGATGTCCATGACTAGTGTGTAGTTTGTGTGCGTACAAAATATTTAAGAAGAAAATAAAAGCTAATTGTCATTCCAGATGACAGGAAGTTGAACGGCTTCGTGCGGAAAGGAATGCAGTAGCAAACAAGATGAAGGGAAAGCTAGAGATATCAGAGCGTCAAAAACTGATTGAGGAAGGTATGGTTTGAACAATTTGTCATGCTTTTTGTCATTCTTTTGGTTTTTGATTGCTTGTGACTGTGTAATGAATATCCTTTTTTTTTTCTTTAGGAAAGAATCTAAAAGAAGGGCTTGCAACTTTGGAAGAAGACCTGGTTAAACTTACAGATGAGCTTCAGCTGGAAGCACAGTGTATACCTAACTTGACTCACCCACTTGTTCCGATTGGAGGAGAAGATAGTTCAACTGTGAGAAAGATGGTATGTAATTTTTTCAGCTGCCTCCTTTTATTTCGTAAGGGAAATGATGCATAAAACAAAACACGAAGACATGAATTGCTCTTAGTAACCTAAAGACCAAGAAGTTGAATCCAGTTACAAGTACGCCATTGTTTGTACCTGTGATGTGTCATGAGATCATAGCATAATCCGTTCACAATTATGTTGTTAGCAAAGCGTGTGTATGAGAGTATGTTTGAGGGAGGGGATGATGCTGGACATGTTACAAGTTTAAGTTATTTTCTTGTGCTCTTATAGGCAGGTACTCCACGTGACTTTGGCTTCCTTGTCAAGGACCACCTTCAACTTGGGAAAGAACTAGATCTCTTTGATTTTGATGCAGCAGCAGAGGTAATCCTCTGCTTAATTTAGATCACTGAAGTTTTTCCTCCCATTGTTGCACGCTTTCATGGGAGCTTCGCTAGTTTAAATACTTCATGGGAGCTTTTTTAGTTTAAATGCCACCAGAAATGAATGGTCTTTTAATGGACAATTTAATCGAACTATGTTTTTTGAAAGCAAAGGTCATCTTGATTAAGTGCAGTGGCACTATTTTTCACTAACAAAAAAAGAAGAAGAATAAAGAATAAAGACATGAACTGTTAGACATTCACTAGCATTTAATTAAATTAGAACTTTTAATCGTTATTGAGTCCCTACTTGCAAGTCACTGTAATGGCTTGTCCCTAGATCGTAAGATCATCACTTGCTCTTATATCAGACCTTAATACAATCCCCAAGTAAAGATTTCAATAGCTAGGGCTTCCTGCTGACAGGAAAGGTGATTTGGCTACTTTTGTCACATGCATTTTGTATTTTGCTTGGCCATGCAGGTCAGTGGTTCAAAATTCTACTATCTGAAGAATGAAGCAGTTATGCTGGAGATGGCCCTTGTCAACTGGACTCTCTCAGAAGTTATGAAAAAGGGATTTACACCTCTAACAACTCCAGAACTTGTCAGATCCTCTGTTGTTGAGAAATGTGGATTCCAACCTCGTGGTGATAATACTCAGGTTTGTAGTTGATTTTCTTTTTACTGCCTCTTCCAAATTGTGTTAAAAGTCTATTTATAAAAAAAATTCAACATAACACAGATAGTCATTTATGAAGCTGTAACAATGCTCTCATTTAAAACATTTTGGCCATGAAGTGGTAACTTCATGACAATATCCCTGATGGAGCACTAAATTACTGAGGGCATCTCCCTTTTTAATTTTCTGTACCACGAGCTTAAGGACAATGGTTTGGTGTGGAAGAAATTCAGTTTCTTTGTCCTGAGTTTTCTTGGAGCTGGTGTTATTTCAGAGCATCACAATTAGTTATAATGATCTGTCGATACTTATGCCAGACAATTACAGGTTTACTCTATCGAGGGTAGTGATCAATGCCTCATTGGCACTGCAGAGATTCCTGTGGGAGGAATTCACATGGATGCTATCCTTGCTGAGACACAGTTGCCATTAAAGTATGTGGCATATTCCCATTGCTTCCGTACAGAGGCTGGTGCTGCAGGCACGGCAACAAGGTATGTTATCTGGGCTTTATTCATTTGTATGACAGTTGGTCTGATACCCTGAATAGATACAAATTGTCTTATATCAATACTCCATTTTTCATGGTGGAATTCCTATATCCAGGAGCATCAGTGTTTATTCAACTCTCATGTCCATGCTAACTGTTGATAACTGCAGTCCAGTATTAAGAACTGTTTAGTTTCCCTACAATTGGCAAAGTCCAATGATCATGCTTTTTCTTTATGATGTCCACCTGCAGTGTGTTGTTGCCGTGCTTTTTCGAACATGATTTCTCTCCAAATAGATCCTAGAGGTCTTATGCTTGGAAATCGGAATATTTGCTGCTTCAATGCACAAACTGATAGTGTTTGCAAAAATTTGCACAGGGGTCTGTACCGAGTTCACCAGTTCAGCAAGGTGGAGATGTTTGTTTTGTGCCGACCAGAGGAGAGTGAGTCTTACCATGAGGAGCTTATCAAAATTGAAGAAGACCTCTTTTCTGCCCTAGGGTTACATTATAAGTGGGTCCTCTTACCAACCTTTTGATGATTTGTTTTACAGTTTTGCTTTGTATTTGTGATGACATTTGGGTTTTCCTTTTTTCTGGCAGAACTTTGGATATGGCCTCTGGGGATTTAGGTGCACCTGCTTACCGCAAATTTGATGTGGAGGCATGGATGCCTGGTTTAGGACGGTATGGTGAGGTATTGAAAACTTATTTGACAATTACACTCTTTTCTCCTCCATTAGTGATTTCCCGTGGACCATAGTTTTTGCTTTTGCATAGTCATTGACTTTGCAATAACGAGCATTCTCTCACATGATTTCATTCTTGAGCAGATATCTAGTGCCTCAAATTGCATCGACTACCAAAGTCGCCGACTAGGGATCCGGTACCGTCCATCAGAACCTACACCAGCCCCTCCTAAAAAGGGCAAAGGCAGCCTTGCTCCAACACAGTTTGTGCACACATTAAATGCAACGGCCTGTGCAGTTCCTAGGATGATTGTGTGTCTGCTGGAAAACTACCAGCAAGAAGATGGCTCTGTTATTATCCCCGGGCCATTGAGGGCATTCATGGGAGGGCTGGAGCTTATAACTCCCAAATCCACTTAGGAAATGTATCTGTTTTGCAATATTTGATTTTTATGGCGGAAATGTCTGGGATCAATTTTGATGACACTTTTTAATGTTTCTGCATTTGGCATTCAAAGGAAAATAATGGAAAGGGTGCAAGGAAATAAAAGATACGTTGTCTTGGTGAGTTGTCAGGGTGCCGAAATTTAATCAAGGCCTTGATAGTTTCTACTTTATTGAAATTGGATTTTCTTGCCCTTTAATAGAAGCACGTGAAATATGAAAAAGAGGTGCGTTGGATGTAATCATTCTTTATGACAACATTCGTCCTCAGGAAGAAACTGTATTTTTCTCTCTTGAGGAAAATGGTTTAAGTTGCTGAATTCGGAGATTATAGCCAATAGAGCCATTAATTTACAAGAAGCAGCACTGGGCTGAACTGGCAGGGCAAGGAGCCATTATCTCGCCTGGCTTTTGCAATAATGTAATCTCTGCACATTACACAGAAAAACGAATATAATCTTGGACTCCTAGAGAAATCATTGTACACATTGAGAACAGAGTCTTGGTTTACCATTTGCTGACAATCACGATAAAAGAGAAGAAATTAAGTAATTTTTTCATTTTTATTGCACTGAATGACGATACATACATTAGAGAAAACGTTGTTGCTCTGGAGATTCAGTGATGATGGATAGTATCCTCTAATTAACTTCTAATCTCAGTATTTTAAATTTGCCTCGCTTTCCGTTCATATGATCTGTAGCTTCATGTACGCCCACTTACCTAAACTCTAGATATACACTTACCTAACTATGATGCTGGGCATAACCAGCTTAAGTATCTATCAGTGGACAGTGACTGATTAAATTTGCCGCTATCTTGACACAGATCTTTTTCCGAAGACAATTGTTCTTCAGCATCTAAACTACCTGATTATGACACAGAGGTGTTCAGATTCCGGGATTGTGCACACAAACAATCTGGTAAAGGATTTACATAAAAAGCTTCTTCTGAACGAAATCTATCCATGCCCTTTGTTCCTGGAATGGGGCCTTTCCTCTTCCTTGGGGAGCCTTGCCTGTGCGACCATTATGAGAAACGAAGTTTAAATTTAAATTAGTGGATTCTATTCTAAAATCTCAATAGAACGCTGACTTGACCAATATATGGCCATAGACGATACCCTCAAAATCTCACCAAACGAGCATTAGTTTCCTGCAGTGCCACTGTAACTTGCAGCTGCGCAGTGTTAAGAGGACCTCACCTCTTCTCCTAGGCGTGCAGTGCCCGTGGGCAACTCAACTAGTGGAGAGGTTTATGGGTACTAAATATGATTACAGGGTGCTTAAGAATACATACCGTTTTTTGTGCCTTTCAATGACCTTGTCTGATAAAAGTTTGCCTTCTTTCTTTATTCCTTGCTCTATTTTATCAAACAGACGAACAAGTGCTTTCCTAATGGACAAAAAGAAGATGCTTAGTGCAAGTAAATTGATCGAAATAAAGCTAAAAAAATAGACAAGAATATCTTATACTTGTCTGGGGAAATTGTTCTTCTATGTCCGAGAAAACGACGATGGCCTTCTACAGCCCTTGCCATATTTCCTGAGTACGTCGGCATGAATACATCACTTTCAACAGATAATATATAATCAAGCGCAGCCAGCTGAGTCGAATGATTGGCAAATGGTTCAAGCTCCTCAATAGATGCCAATTTTTCCTGCAAGATGTTTGAAGGAGATGCTAGTCATAGAGCAACTTGCTTGAAAATTTAGCAGCTCTGTTTACAATTAGTCTTCATGGGAGCACAAAGTATCCATGCACGCTTAGCATGCATGTGATTGGCAACGAAATGGCATAGAGAAAGAAAGGGAAGGGAATTTGTCCGACTCATAGAGAGCTTGATTACAAACACTAAATTCCAAGAAATTACGGTTTTAAGTATACAACCGGGATCCTCTTATAATCTTTCTAAAATAAACTACTATTTTGATTATTCACACACACAAAAAAGATGAACATGAAAACAGCATACAAAATCACAAGGCTAAATCAATGCAAGCAATTGATTACAAACACTAAATTCCAAAAATTATAGTCTATATGATGAATGGTTTAAGTATTTACGTGGGATCCTCAACCTTTTTAAAATAAACTACAATTTTGATTATCCACAAAAAAACGATGAACACAAAAACAGCATACAAAATGCATAAGGCAACATCAGTGAAAGCAATTGTACTCATCATTAGTTGTGAACATGGATTAGGTTGAATACTCAGATGTGGGTGTTAAATTTTTTTCTTTTTTCAACCTTACGGTTTTTTACTGAAGTGTCAAGTTTAGCATTGTATTCAAAGCAAGGCATTTGAAACACACACCTTGCTCATTAACATAGGATACCGGGATCGTAGATCATCCATATATGAATCACCTCCATATATCTCTCCCGCAGCAATGTATATAGGGGTATTTGATGGATAACCAAGAGCAGATAGAAATATTGCAGCCTCCTTTGGAGTTAAGGGGCAAAAACCTTTAGATCTTTGCTCCCTGGGATCAATATCCTTCACTTTCCACTCATCATTTGCGTCTCTGCAAGTCACAGATAAAATTACTTGAGCAGAAAACCTGAGCTCTTAATTGAATTCGCTATCACATAACTGCAGCAAAATTACCTGATCTTTTTTAGTTCATCTGCTTCAGCAGGAGATAAACCATGTGTGCATCCAGTGAAGGCAAGAATGTCCTTCTCGTATCGTAAGTGCAGAGCAATGTAAGTGCCATATGATCTCATGCGGTCCACCAACAACTACAGTGACCATGTAAGTTAAAATCATATTAAACAGTCATTGCACATACAAGAATCATATTTTCACCTTTCCCATCGCTTCAATTTGAGGTGCGAAACAGAGGGCTTCATAACAGGCACGGCAACGCAGCTTCTGAATATCAGCAGGGAGATTGTTATTTGCTAGTCGAGAGTCAGTCTTGGCAGCCAGAATAACCTGCGAAAACAAATTTACGTTGGGAAACTGTGTTAGAATTTCAATAATAAATGAGAGTAAAACCAACAGATGGAAATCATAAATATCTCATAACCAGGTGAAACTGAGCATTCTAATTGATATACCTTATAATCAGCCCACACGCTTGCTATCTCCCCCTGGTAATAGTCCATACCAGACCAGCTTTTAAAATATTTATCTGCTTTTGTAGCACCACTCATTTCCATGGGGAGCTTTTTTATGACTTTTACATCATTAGCTAGAGCATTGATGAAATGATCTTCATTGAAGACATCTGAAAAGTTGCTGCAAGACAATAAAAAAAGAGAATAAAAGAAATTATGGCATCACGACATGAGAGGGGCCAACAACGTAAGAATCTCACAGAACTAAAATGACCTGGAATCTTGCCAATACGACTTTTTATCTAGTTCTGGAACAACAAGAGTAGCATTTATGATACGCGCAATAGCTACCATATCACATATCTGCAATTCGAGAAAGACACCTATTGTCAATCCCAGTTAAAAATAAAAAACAAAGAATCAATTAAGAAAAAAATACGGATTATTGTTGCCAATATGAGAGCACAGCACAATCACATGAGCATTTCCAGAATAAGATAGAAATAGTAAAGAATTTGGGAAGATAGTAACTAAAACAATTTCAGTAATTTCAAACACAGTGTATTTAACACAGAGATGGACAGGAGAGAAGTACCCCAGCTCGCATCTGGTTGAGCCCACCATTTGTATGCGCTAAGAGATAACCTCGCGACTCTGGAGGAGCTGAGAAACAATAGGCAAAGCAGGAATAAGGGAACAAGCAAATTTTCTTGAAAAGATGCAAATAAGAATAAAAATAAAAACTAAAACTTACCGGTATAGTTAGGAGTAGGTTGAGTGCAAGGCATATAATCACGATTTGGCACAGGCTTCCATAGTCTGGGACAATTCGTACGCCAAACCGGAAACTGTCAAGTCTTAAGTGGTGAAGACATGAAAGATGCATGCTTAAAAGAACATAAAACTCTTATGACACTCAATCCACTGATAAATCCCATATTGTTTTTGCACCATTTTTTCTCTCTAATGAATCAGTATTGAAGAAAAAAAAAGTACACAATAATTTCGTTTGAACTGGCAAACAACGTACTGGAATGAAGGGCGTGTAATAAGACCTACCTGTTGGGATGAGAGGGGGCCTAGGAACACATTGGGAGGAGTGAACTCACTTGTCCACCTCTGTTCTTGCTCTGTGCCCAATATCTTGTCTCTGATTTCAATTTGCTACATATATTATTATTATTATTATTATTTCCAAAAGGACTCAAAACTAAGGCAGTTAGTTGCCATCCCAAACCCAAAAAATCAATCACATTTGGCACTTCCTACTAAAATAAGCAGAGACTGAGATACCTATCAAACACACTAGGCACAGATTAGCATAATAAACCCTAATTTTCTACGCTAAAAAAAAGGAAGGAAAAAACAGAGAGAGGTATTTTTTTTAACATTACTTACCGGATTAGGAAGCTTGAAAGGATCAGGGAGTTTAGAGTGACGAGGGAATATGTGCAAGTGTACGGAGAGGAGTGACATCATTGCTATTGTACATATGGCGCATGATAGTATCCTCCTCATCAACCCCACCGCCTTCCATCTCCGCGTCTGCATCTTCTCCTTCTTTGCTACCTTTTCTTCCTTTTTTATATCATTATTTTCCCTCCCTCGTTCCCTCTCTCTCTCTCTCTCTCTCTCTCTAAAGATTTAAAAGAAGAAGTGATTAATGAAGGAGCAATGTGGCCATTTAAAGGAGGATGAAAAGTGTTTTCTGGGAGAGAGATCGGCTATGGTAGCAAGGAGTCGTAGTATTTATTTTTTTTAGTTGTCGATAATTCGCTTTGTTTACGGTTCTCTAAAGAGGTCTTAGTTAAGCACTTGAGCTCATCTCAACCAATTTTTTTTTTAAAAAAAACATAATAATAAAAAAAATTAAATTAAAGAAGCATAGAATAAGGAGGGGATAGAGACTGATTGTATCTTCTCCTTCTCCTGGTGGAGTAAACACTTATCATTTTGATTTTACGTTGCGGGTCCCTTTTTGCTTTTTTTACTCGTACCCTGATATGGATTGAAGTTGAATTTTTTTAGATAAATTGAAGAGAAAAAAGAGAGAATAAATCCGTAAGATTATAGACGATTTTCATATTTTAATTACTTAGCTTTAACTCTTCTACTCCTCTAAAAGAAAATCACCTTTTGTGAGAACTTTGCGAGCATATTATCTCCTGCCAAAAAAAATATATAAACCAAATGCTTTGTCTTTCAGATTATAAGAACCAAAGTTTAAATAATGAGATTTCCCTTTGAAATCACGTTGATCTGTAAATTAATGCTAGCTGGTGTTTAAGATTGAGCAACACGGCGGAGTAGAGGCTTTACTGGGAAATCACCACCCTTAACTGATTGACAAGAATGGAATGTGTCCATGGCACGTGAAAAGGGCTCTGGAATGTCAGGTGATCCCAAATTAAACAGTGGCTGGGATTGTTATGCTTGAATTATAATGGATGACTGTTGATGCTGCGAGAACAAATGTAAGCTACATCGTCGCCATCCGGGAAAGATCTAAGCGATTATAAAACAATATAGTAACAATCCTGGGTAGTTCTTTGAGTAAACAGTCTGTGCTTGAGCAAATGCCCTGCCGTTCCCGTGACATCCGGCCTCTTCTTTTCTTATTTCCACTTTCTGATGTACAATGAGCTAATTGCTTGTGGCACCGCTACCAGGATCCTCTCTTCACGTCACTAGATCAGTGCGTGGAGGAGATGAAGGGAAAGGCTTTACTGCAAACTAGAAAGAGAACATGCGATTTATGAAAAGGTCGGGATATCTCTCGTTGCTTTCATGCTCCAATCTTCATTTCCAGCTCTTTTTTCTCTGATTTTAATGATTAATTTGAACTCATGTTGCTATGCTTTTGAATTAGATACATAGGTTCGTAATTATAGAAAAGCTTGTTGGCTATCGGTTCCTTCTTCTTCTTCTTTTCTTTTTTTAGTTCTCATTTTGCGCGAAGGTGTGAAACAGTGAATGTATGGTCTGTTTCAGGTTCCTGTCATTTTGTTTAAAATGCTTCTCAATCTTTTCATCTGCATTATTGTCCATCTCAGTCTGCTACGGAAAAAAATAATAATTGCTTTCCATTTTGAACCAACTAGTAGTATTTCTCAATTAATTGAGTGGTTAAAGTTTCACTCTGCCGATAGTAACTGACTAAATGCCATGCCCGGGCGATCTCACAGGCCGGTGACATGATTGAGTGTTGTTGTGAGTTTATAAAAAAAAATATATAGAGAAAAATTATTGTAATTTATAATATTTAAAAAAAATTATAAAATTAAATTTTCAACCAGTTTAATATTAAAAAAATAAAATCAATAAAAATAATTTTTTAAAAAAATCATAACAAAATAATAAAAAAATCATGTAAGGAAATACTGTAAGTGTTTCATAAAGAAATTTACAGTTATAATTCTCAACCAACTCAATATTAAAAATAATAAAATCAATAAAGATAATTTTGAAAAAAATCATAACAAAAAAAAAATCATGTGAGAGAACACTATAGTAATCCACAGTGTTTTAAAGAAAAAAACTACGAAGCTAAATTCTCAATCAGTTCAATAGAAAAAAAAATCGACAAAGACAATTCTGGAAAAAAAACAAAAACAATCATAAAAAAAATTATATGGGGAAACATTGTAGCAATCCACCGTGTTTTAAAGAAAAAAACTATAAAGCTAAATTCTCAATCAGCTCAATATTAAAAAAATAAAATCGATAAAAACAATTCTAAAAAAAACACAAAAAATAAAAAAAAGAAGACAATTTTGGAAAAAAAATGGAAAAAAAAACATGTGGAGAAAGTTAAAGCTAAATTCTCAACCAGCTTAATATTAAAATAAAATCGACATAGATAATTTTGAAAAAAAACATGTGGGAAAAAACTGTAGCAAAACGAAAACCATGTGGGGAAACATTGTAGCAATCCACAGTGTTTTTTTAAAAAAAACTATGAAGCAAAATTCTTAACCAGCTCAATATAAAAAAATAAAATCGACAAAAATCATTTTGGAAAAAAAAGAAAAAAATTCATAAAAAGAAAGAAAAAAACCATGTAGGACAACATTGTAACAATCCATAATGTTTTTTTAAAAAAAACTACAGAACTAAATTTTTAATCAGTTCAATATTAAAAAAATCAATAAATATTATTTTGAAAAAAACACAAAAAAAATAAATAATAAAAGAAGAAGAAGAAGAAGAAGACAATCTTGGAAAAAAAAAGAAAAAAAACATGTAAAACCTGAAAAAAAACAAAAAAAATTGAGGAGAAAAAAAGAAGAAGAAGACATTATTAAAAAAAAACATGTAAAAATAATAATAAAAAAAAAACTACAATATTTTCCTTCAAGTTTTAGAGAATTGCTTAATAATAAGAGAAAAAACCAAAAAGAAAAAGAACTTTTTCTATATATATATTCAGCTTAAAATCCATCTACACCCATGTTGAGATGGTTCCATGGGCCGTTCATCAAATTTTTTAATGTATATATAATTTTTTTATATAAAAAAATAAAAATTAATGATAAATTATCATCAATAATAGATAACATGATGCATCCACCAAAAAGCAACATGGCAATCCAATGATTTATTTCTATACACAGAAAACATGGATAGCACCGACAGACACAATGTTTTTCTCTAATGAAGGACTAGCTTTTTTCTACATGTATAGCTTGATCCCCAATTGCTCCACCAATTACACTATCTCTTCTCCATAAAAAAAAAAAATATCTCAAGGTCTACACTTGGTTACAAAGCAACTCGGCTCCACAATTCAGAATTAATAAAATCATAAAAGTTACCTAAAAACCATAAAAAAAATTAGTTAAAAATTATAAAAATAAACTAGTTCGAATATTTATATTAATAATATAAAAAAAATCATAGAAGCAAGCAAAATCCAACCAAAACTACATCATTGAAAGTCATGTCAAGCCAAGTTAGACCAGACAATTTATAGACTAATTAGATACATTATTCCTAAATTTAACTTTATGTTTTTTATATGTTGATATAAGCGTAGAAGAGTTCTCTATTTATAAAAAAATATATATTTTTTTTTTTAAGCAAATCACAAAAGCACTAGCTAAGTCATTCAACTCAACCATGAAAAACCTAATTTTTGTATAAAGTTTTTCCACAATTTTATCGGTCACAATTGACCATCCAAGACCAAGACTGAGAAATTGCTCGTTCAGGTGGAACTTCTCCATTCTGAGTTCGGACATCATAACCAATCCGGGGAAGTGGTGACTTGACACTCGCTTTCTTTTCTTTTCGTTTTTTAATTTTTATTTTTTAATATGTATTTTCACCTACGATTACTTGCAACCATTCATCCCATGAATACTCTGGTACACTATTTTGCATAACTAGCAGGAGGACGAAACTTCTCTTTCTTTTTCTACATGTATAAA
>Ga0325414_1001274_pt1 | contig 23915 bp, 19 predicted proteins | sample PopdelMetagenome_8_FD_206183 | JGI IMG/M metagenome (GOLD analysis project Ga0325414, IMG submission 206183) | Populus deltoides microbial communities from Bellville, Georgia, United States - Leaf-PdKOR-R3 | ecosystem: Host-associated > Plants > Phyllosphere > Phylloplane/Leaf | place: USA... | reverse complement strand
GCCCAGCTTTGATTCATTAAAAGAATAGAAAAGGAATAAACAATGCCAATTTGCAAAGATTTAGCGGCCGTGTACGGTGGTTTAGTCCCGCCGGTCCTAAATAAAGCATATTAAAATATATTTGAGATTCCGGTGCATGTTAAAATTTAAAAAAAAAATATTGAAAAAATATGAAATTAATATTTTTAAAAGTAAAAAATATTTTCAACAGAAATTGGGTAAAAAGAGCTCTGGAATAAGAATCAAGATCATAATTGTAATTAAAGAATTCTACCAACCCTGTCAAGATCAAAGAATATATCAAAAAGCAACCATCAATTTAATATAGACTTGGCCAGTCATCGCACACCACGCTGACCTATCCGATAACCACGGCAACGTGTGTTTCTATGACTTTTTAGTTTTTATCCTCTGAATCGCACATTCCATTCCCATTTTACCCCTGAGAATATCATTAAGAACTTCGTGCACAATGCCTTTTTCCTTAAAGCTCGACGCCATGCTTTCTTGTCCTTCCTTTCCTTGCCTTGCCTTGTGACCCGTGCTGTGCTTTAGGTTGTGCGAGCAGTTTACTTTCTTTCCTATGTAATTTCCTTCACTTTTTTAGAAAAATATTAAAATAATATATATATATATTTTTTGTTAACTATTATATTATATTTTTTTCCAATAAAATAACCAGAAAATTTAATTTATTATACATATATCTATTTAATTTCAAGCTATTACATCTCTCCACTGCGAATTGTAATTCTTTCTAACAATTAACTTTTTGTTTTTTAAAGATGAATCGAGAGAGAGAGAGAGAGAAAGAAAAAGTAGCCTGATCATTTCTCAAAACGACATGGCACCGAGACGTTTTATTCGGAGAGAAACGGGCCATGGGTTTTGAAATTCCAGCGACTGCGTTTGTATTTTTACTTGGTGAGTAAGATTTTCAGTGTGGTTGTAGATGTTTTTTTAAAAAATTTTATATTAAAATATATGTTAATAATTTTTTTTATTTTTTTAAAATTATTTTTGATATCAGCATATTAAAACAATTTAAAACATACAAATCATATTAAATTTTAACAAAAAAAATTCAAATTTTTTAAAAATACAGGTTCAAACGCGTTTCCAAACGTTCCAAAAATGCGTTTGATATTATGTTAATTATTATTTTTTAATTTTTATTAAAAAATATATTAAAATAATGTATATTTTTTAATTTATAAAATTTATTTTTAATATCAATATGTAAAAATAATAAAAAATAATTATAAATAAATAAAATTAATTTTTTGAAAACGATATTATGCCCCCCTAAACAAATAAGGTATTAATTTCTCAAAGTAGAAAAATACAAATAAAATACCATACAGTGAAAAAAGTTAATTAATAAAGAGATTAAAAATAAATTAAATACATACATCATCTAAAAACAAAAATAAAAAAGGAAATTTTCCAAGTCAACAAACAACATCGAGGAAATCAAGAAGAAAATTTTTTTATTCTTCTGACTCTGTGAGTTGATTCTGTCTGCATCTTTATTTAGTTTCTTAGATTTAGGATTCTCCTTTTCTCTTCACTGCAACTCTTTTTTGAACTTGAATTTTGCTCAGTTTTCTTTATCTGTAGTTTCATTCAAAAGCAGAACACTGATTTTTTGCGTTTAATTCAGGGTTGAAGTTTATAATTTGATGAGAGATTGTGCTGAGTATGCTTTGTAGTCTTCACCTTTTCTAGTAGAAAAAGAAATACGTACAGAGAAGAAAAGGGTTCCTTTTGTTTTTCTTTTCTTTTCCTTTCTCGAGTTCAATTTAGAAAGTTGCTCCTCCTCCGCTGTTGCTAGAGCTACTTTACATAGTAGTACAAAGTTTTGATTTTTGGTGAAGAGAGAGAAGGAGGGGTTCTCAGATCTTTGGAGGAGTCAAAAGTGGAAGAAATAAGAGGTTTTGAATTGGTTGATTGAGATTGGAGAATTAGAGGATTTGTTTTTGTGTTTGCTTTTGATTTTGTGAACGAGGGAGGGGTTTTCGTCTCTTTTCTTTGCTTGACTTTTTGGATGTCTAGATTGGAGATAGAGTTGCCTTTGGTTGGGCACAGCACTTTGGTTTTGTTTCTGTAGCTTACCTTGAAATGGTTTATATTTTTTTTATTCCAGGAAATGTGGATTTTGGTTTCAGTTGATGAATTCTGGTAATTTGGATTGGATATTTGGGAAAACATTGCTGTTGTTCTGTTAGGGTGGGGTGGTGTTTTGTTTTGTATATATAAATTATGCTCAAACAATTACTTGGTAAGCTTCCACGAAAGTCATCTAAGTCGACTGCAAATCGCGATCATGGTGGAAACCATACCGCCAATTCAAATGCTTCTACTGGCTCAAGAAGTAGTAATGGGAAGTCTGCGAATTCAAACATCTCATCTGTAGCAGTAAATAATTCTGCTCCAGATGTATCACAAAACCTTGGTAACAATATTCATCAAGGTGTGAATTCGAAGTTGAATGGCGATCTAGGGTTTTCTCAGTACGAAGGACTTCCTGGATTCAAGGATGTTCCGAGCTCTGAGAAGCAGAACTTGTTTATTAGAAAGTTGAACATGTGCTGTGTTGTATTTGACTTTACTGAGCCAATGAAGAACCTCAAGGAAAAGGAGATAAAGCGACAGACGTTGCAGGAGTTGGTGGATTATGTAACTTCCGTGAGTGGGAAATTCTCCGAAACTGCTATGCAAGAAGTTATGAAAATGGTGTCTGCAAATTTGTTTCGGACATTCACTCCTCAACCACGTGAGAACAAAGTTGTAGATGGTGTTGATTTGGAGGAGGATGAGCCTTCTATGGATTCTGCGTGGCCACACTTGCAAATCGTGTATGAACTTTTCTTGAGGTTTGTATCATCAGCCGAGACCGATGCAAAATTGGCTAAAAGATACATCGATCAATCCTTCATTCTGAAGTTGCTGGATTTATTTGACTCCGAAGATCCCAGAGAAAGGGAATACTTGAAAACAATTCTTCACCGCATTTATGGCAAATTCATGGTGCATCGTCCATTTATCAGGAAAGCTATCAATAGCATTTTCTATCAGTTTATTTTTGAGACTGAGAAGTACAATGGTATTGCCGAACTTTTAGAAATTTTAGGCAGTATCATTAATGGGTTTGCTCTGCCATTAAAAGAAGAACATAAAATGTTTCTTGTTCGTGCCATGATTCCTCTGCACAAGCCAAGGTGCTTAGCAATGTACCACCAACCATTATCTTACTGCATCACACAGTTTGTGGAGAAAGACTGCAAACTTGCTGATACCGTAATACGAGGATTGTTAAAGTACTGGCCCATCACTAATAGTTCAAAGGAAGTCATGTTCCTAAATGAGCTGGAGGAGGTTTTAGAAGCAACCCAGCAACCGGAATTCCAGCGCTGCATGGTGCCCCTGTTTCAGCAGCTTGCTCGGTGTTTGAACAGTTCACACTTTCAGGTAATAAGATTCAAAAAATCTTATACTTCTTTGCTTCAGTATACATGCACAACTCACTTCACTATTATAATATGCTTCTCATTATTTATTTTTGGAAAAATATGAAAATTTCTTCCGTGGATATGCTTCATGTCTGCAAGATGGAATGTTATTGTCCTCGCTTTGCTTTATTCATTCTTATAGTGAAGAAATCTCTGCAGTCATATTCTAAAATCTTGTGTTATTGTATCGTTAATACCAATTTCTCTCCTCTTTGTTAGTGAGTCGGTTGGTATTGTTACAAATCATTCTCTATAGTCTCATCTACTTGGAGCTTGTATATTGCTCTTGTTATGTTATTCTTTCAGCATTCATATTTTAAAATTCTCTTCACCTTCTAAATTGGCTGGGAAGATATAATAAGAGACAGTCGTAAAGGTTTCTTCTGTTTTCTGTAAGAGAAAAGGTGCTGAAGAAGATGCTGGACATGAGTGTTCCAACAGGAATGTTATTTGAAAAGAAGAACAGAAGTATAGAGGGTTACTGGATATAAAAAGTTTGGTGCTTAGCCATCCATTGAATCAACTGATGGCTAATATCTTGGTAGTAAGTGGTTCAAAGTAGGCCTATGTCAAAGTAACAATTGCTGGAGAGTATCAAAGCGGGTCAATGCTAAATCTTGTTAATTCTATATGTTCTTATCGAAGAAGTACTCAGATGATGAAGCTATATTTTAGGTGACAGTGATCCGTTTGTCAAAAGCAATATAGGTTCTGGAGCTTTATTATGTTTTTTGGTTCATAATAGATTGCTGAATATCTCTGAGAAATCAAGCAATTTTTATTGGTTTACATTTTATAAAATTAAAGCGTGTTCTTTTTTGCTTGAATGAAAGATCCTGAATGGCCACATGTCCTTGATGGTAATCATTCGGTTGGTTCTAAATCTGAGTATGGCAACCTGCATTTTCATGTATGATGACATTCTGTTTCAAGTTGCTGCAGCATTGATGTTTTACCACCATCTTTTCCGTTGTTGTTCCTTTTTTAGGTTAAAGTAGAAGGAAGATAAAGGATAGATAAGTTTTAGTATTGGAATTGATTGGGGCCTTTACATTTCTTGCGTAACATAGTTTTTTTTTGTTTTGCAATGACAATGATTAGAATTACTCCTTGATGTAAGTAGCGAGATATTGTATTTTAAAAGTGATAAATTACTGCTGTTTGAGTGCCTGTTTGTCCTAGGGTGACGCACATGGTAATATGTCATGTTTAGTTCTTCATACTAGACATGAAATGTTGAAATAAAACCATGGCCTGATCTTTTGAAAAAAGTCCCAGCCATTAAGAAGAACTTGCCATCAGTCCCTTCGAAGCTGTTGTGGATTGAATCACCAAATTTATTGTGGAAACATCTTCCATATAAGTGAATGGGTTTCCGTTAATCCATGGTGTTTAGTTTTGCACTGAAAAACTTGTTGAGATGATAGCTTCTATTCTTTGCTCTTTCCTTTGTTAAAATCAGTATATGGAACTGATGCTTTGCAGGTAGCAGAGAGAGCATTGTTCTTGTGGAACAATGATCCCATTGAGAACTTGATCATACAAAATCGCAAGGTTATACTACCCATCATCTTTCCTGCTCTGGAGAAAAATGTTAGAAACCACTGGAATCAAGCTGTCCGTAGCTTGACTTTAAATGTACGCAAGATCTTCGAAGATCTTGATCATGAACTGTTCAATGAATGCCTACTAAAGTTTCAGGAAGATGAAGAGAAGGAAGTTGAGATCAAAGCAAGAAGTGAAGCCGCATGGAAACGATTGGAAGAGATTGCCACGCAGAAGGCTGCAAGTGATGCCATGGTGGTTGCGCCTCGCAAAGCACTCACTTGCAGCGCTTCAGGTTAGCTGTTAGCAGAAGCATGGATGTTTGTTGGTATCACCGTGGACTATCTATTTTTGATTGAGATGGATTCATTATTTTGATAATTTTTCTTTTAGGTGTTTGATATGGTTTAAAATTTGCTTAACTGCCTAATAAAATATTTTGTAAATGATCCTTCTATGCGTAGGAGTCTTAGAGCGTGTTTGAGAGTGTGATTGTGGTTGCTTTTCAAAATGTTTTTCATTCAGAAAAGTATATCAATAATATTTTTTTATTTTTTAAAAATTATTTTTAAAATTAGTACATTAAAATAATTTAAAAACATTAAAAACATATTAATTCAAAGAAATTGGTTTTTCAAATCTTTTCAAAGCCATTGGAGATGCTAAATGCTAAAAAAATAATTGCTAAACAAAATGCTATTTTACATTTTTTTTTAAAAAAAAGCAATTTTTACATATTTTATTTATTGTTGTAATAATAGGTTTTGTTTCTTATTTTTTTTAATTTATATATTTTGGTTTGTATTTTTATGATTTGTGATATAAATTTTGCAAGTTTATTTGAGTTTTTTTTAATTGATTTTTTTTAATTTTAATTTTTAATATTAAATTAATTAAGAATTGTTATTTTTAATATTTTAGTTTTTAATTGTTTCTAGATTTATTAAATTAATTAAATTATTAAAATATATTTGAAAATCAAATATATTAAAATACAATTAATTTTTTTAAATAACTGTGCATGTAAATAAATAAATAAAAATACTACATTTACAGTATTCTATTATCTATTCTGATTTTTTTAAGCTTAAAAAAGTCAAACCCAATCTTGTCTGTCAGAAAGTTGAAAGCAGATAAAATTAGGAAAGATAAGAAGACCACTTCTGGTGCAAGGAGCGATCATCATGACAGTGAAGTAGCGAGCCTCTAGTGAAGTAAGTAGACTGGCAATGATGTAAATTCCACCATAGGACACCAGGAATCATCATCCTTTGTGTTATTCACAAACTGAAGTGACACGCCGAAATGGGTAAATAAATTCCATTTGATGACTCGTGATGATGTTGATCTTGACTCCTTGATATTTGATTGCACACGAACATTGATGGAACCATTCCTCGAAGCTTCACCATGCCGTAGCAGATGGAGCTAGCTTCCACTGTTATGGGTAAATTAAAAATCTTTAAATTTTGATCATAAAGAAAATACGATAAGATTGTCCCCCTAAGATCCTACTTGCCTTGGTTAAAACCAATCACAAACAAACCAGTATGATCTTGAAACTACTTTAGATTCTTGACCTGCTTTGTTTAATTTGAACAACATCAGTAAAAGTTAAGCAAGCTTCTTTAACTTGAAAAAAAGAATCCTCAGAACGAGGATAGTTAAAGATGTCTGAAACCTAAAGCAAGTTTTGAACTTTGAGTTGAATCGTGCATCTCTGATTAAGAACACTTTGTATATACAGCATGGATCCAAACTAGTAGCTAAGCTTCTCGTTGTTGATTGAATGCCTGAAGCCTTAATTTTTAAAAATTAACTTGAAAAAAAGAGTCAAAAAACAAAATAGAAAAGAAGAACACGAAGGAAAGCGGCTTGTGATGTAGATGGTTTTCCAAATTTATCATGGTCCCATGGATTAAGTTTAAGGTAATTGCCTTGTTTAACCAAGTTTGTGTACCCTCAAGAACATTGTTGCTTTTTTTTTTAATAACTAAGAAGCTATTCCGAACCTTAATCATGTTTAATAGATAAGTGTTAGACATGAAGCCTTACGATAAATAGTTCTTAATAAAAAGTATTGAAAAACACACCTAAATATTTTATTATTAATGTTAATAATATTATTAATTATCCTTAAAACCACTGTTCGGATGGATACAAGATTAGAAACTGTGAATGTTAAGGGTTGGTTTGGTCACTTTGATCTCCCCAAGCCACTTTGTGTTTGGTCACTTTGGTCTCTCTGTGTTTGTCTCATCTCTGGCCCAAAGTAATCGAGGAAAAAGAAAAAAAGGAAAAGCTTTTTTCATAGCTGTGCTTCTTGTTGAAGTCACTGCTGCTTCTGTAAGTAGCATCAAACATTCTTCTTCCTTTTGTTTTTCTGTTTACTTTCCATCCCCTTAATTTTTGGATTTTGATTTTGTCAAATATTATAATAAATGCTACTTTGTTGTTTGTGATCGAACCCAGATGAGATGTCTGATTCAGCTATTTTTCGCTCTGCAAGAATTCAACAGAGGAGCTACTACTGACGTGTCTGTGTGTATTCATATGATTTTCCATAGCTTCACTCTCTGCATCTGCTTTCTTTAATTTTTTTTTTGAATTTCAAGTCAAATGTTCTCTCTCGATTCCCATTTTTGGATTTCCTTTTATCTTTTTAAAGAGCCATAAAGGACAGATAACCGAGTCGATGATGTGATTTCTCTAATAAAAAATGCTTCTGGGTTTTGTTTAATTTATGATAGAAATACTGGGTTTGGTTTCTTCTGTGGTTTCCTTTGATATGGATTCCATGCATCTGGCTGCTCTTCTCTGAATTTGAGGTTGGGTTTGTACTGTCCTTTAATGGACTGAAACCTGCTTCAGAAGACAATCTGTATACACCTGGGTTTAGCGGCAACTCTGATCCTTGTGTGCGTAGAAGATTTTTTAGTTATGATCAAACAAATACTTGGTAGGCTTCCGAAGAAGCCTTCGAAGTCATCTGAGAATCGCGAATTTGGCGGTCCATCTGTTGCCCCTTCAAGTACTTCATCTGCTTCTAAAAGCACTAGTGATTTCCAGAGCAACAGGCCTGGAACTTTAAACAATTCGTCTCCTCCTGGTCCTGATTCTGCTCCGCATTTAGGTTATAGTCATGGAATGAAGCCTGCCCAGGTTGTGAATCCGAAGCTGAATGGCAGTTCAGTGCCTGCTCCGTATGAAGCATTGCCTGGATTTAGGGATGTCCCAAACTCTGAGAAGCAAAACTTGTTTATTAGAAAGCTCAACTTGTGTTGTGTGGTGTTCGACTTCACTGACCCTACTAAGAATTTGAAAGAAAAGGACATCAAGCGCCAGACTCTGCTTGAGCTTGTGGATTATGTTACTTCTGCAAATGGGAAGTTCACGGAAACTGTCATGCAAGAAGTTATAAAGATGGTATCAGTTAATTTGTTTAGGCCGCTTACTCCACACCCCCGGGAGAATAAGTTATCAGAGGCCTTTGATTTAGAAGAAGAGGAGCCCATGATGGACCCGGCATGGCAACACCTACAGATCGTGTATGAATTCTTTCTTAGATTTGTAGCATCACCCGAGACAGATGCAAAGTTGGCTAAGAGGTATGTTGATCACGCATTTGTTCTCAAGTTGTTAGATCTCTTTGATTCTGAGGATCCAAGGGAGAGAGAGTATCTGAAGACAATTCTACATCGTATCTATGGAAAATTTATGGTGCATCGCCCATTCATCAGGAAGGCTATCAATAATATCTTCTTCCGTTTTATTTTTGAGACAGAGAAGCATAATGGGATTGCTGAGCTTTTAGAGGTTTTGGGTAGCATAATCAATGGGTTTGCTTTGCCGCTAAAAGAAGAACACAAATTGTTCCTTGTTCGGGCATTGATCCCTCTTCACAAGCCAAGGTGTTTACCAATGTACCACCAGCAATTATCATACTCCATTACACAGTTCGTGGAGAAAGACTGCAAGCTTACTGATACTGTTATAAGGGGTTTATTAAAATACTGGCCAATTACTAATAGTTCCAAAGAGGTCATGTTCCTAAGTGAGCTGGAGGAAGTCTTAGAAGCAACTCAGCCTGCAGAATTTCAAAGATGTATGGTACCCCTGTTTCGTCAAGTAGCTCATTGCTTGAGCAGTTCACACTTCCAGGTAATAAACCATAAAATATCTTCACCTACTTTGAGAATTTTTCGTTTCCTTAATGAAATTAACTTCTATATATGGAAACATGCATCGAGAACTTTTTGTCTGTTTCTTTCCTAGTAAATGCTTTTCAAATGTTTGAGACATCTGCATCCTTTCGGTCATAGTAGGAGGAATGGTCCTACATGGTCACGTTCAGTGTTGTCAAATTGCAAGGTGCCTTAAGGTGACAAGGTCTGCTAGCGCTTGAGGTGCCAAGCGTGAGCCTAGGTGCTTGCCTGAGTCAAGGGAGATGCTACTAATGAAAGTATACATGACTACAGTAAAATCAATTAATCAAAGCTGCAAGCGAAATATCACATCATAGATAACCATATTAACATTGAATTAAACAAGTCTTAAAAGATGAGATACAATAATTTAAGGAGCTAATGCTCTTCATCAACATCCACTAAATCATCATCCATGCTCTCCCCTCAATCTACCACTTCATCCAAATAATCGTCTTTCAAGCCAAAATGTGCTTCTTTAGATTTTGATCCTTTTATACTTTGAGAATTTGATGCCTTTGCAGTTGTTCTCAATCTTGTTTACTCTGCGGTTCTCACTTCTCGAGCTTCAGATGCTCTAGCCACATCACCCATGTCAAATTGTGAAGTGTCCGCACCTGTCTCTCCAAGCAATGATTCATTATAATTATTAGTATCACTAAAGAGATAGAACTAACAACATCCCTCAAAATGGCGATTTACATTTTCTGTCAAAACTTCAACCATTTGCATTTTGTTTTGGATTTAGTTCCACTTCCAGGCTATCGGTAAGCTGTTTAAGATTTTTGTCTCTTTCCAATATCTTTGTGCCACTTTCTGTCGTTTTAATATGGTGCTTTAGCAAGTGTTTATGCAATCTAAGGCATATATTTTTTCATGGTCAAATTGTTTTGGTTAGCTTTGATTTATGCCTTAGAAAATAACGCATATATACACATTGAGATTGTATTTCTTGGGATCAAATCGGCAAAAGATTATAGTTATCATTCTTCTGCTGGCTTTTCTTTTACTGACTTTGTGACAGGGAACATGAAGAACATTGTTTTTCCTGGCTTGGGGTTACTAAGCTTGTAAATTTTGATTCCTGGGCTTATATGGAGGTCTATTATATTCCCTGAAGTGCAAAGAAACATCTAGGTATCTTCCTGTACATTGGATTTTTGTGGAAAAATTGTGGAGTAGCATTCAAATAACATCTCCCAGACAATAATGGAGAAATAGCTGTAGCTTTGGGTTCTCTTATCTTTTTCTTCTGACCGATAATAACCATATTATCTTTGATGACTAGTTTTCTACTGAACTGATCCTCTTTAAAAGAGTTATGCTGGGGACGCTAAGAGGATTTTACTAAATTAAAAGAAACTGAAAAGGGTAGTAGAATTACTGTAGTGTGTTTTTTTATTGTTGCTATAAACTTATTGGCATTGTGGATTGGAATAGTAAAATGACTATTTTCGCCTTATAAACATAACACAGTTGACTTTGACAGTGGTGGTATAATAGTCTTTTTGTAGTTTTTTGAATAGTAGAATGACTAATATATCCTTAGAGACAAAAAAATCATGCGTTGATAGGCTTAGAAATTTTTTATTTTTCATTTCAAATGCACAATAAAATTACTGAAATGTCCTTGAATTAATTGTCTTTGCCTTGGGTCAAGGGGTTTTCATGTCTTTTCCATTTAGGTTTTTTGTGATTATCAAGTATGATCAAGGGCGATTTAGTATTTAGGCATATATAAAATATTAATTAATTCTAAAAGGTAGGTTATGCTTGATGTTCACGGGGACATGCGCGAATGCTTCTCTTATTTTTGTCCAGCAATATATGGCGACCAAAATCTTGCTTCTAAGATGGAGTTTTATTCCTCTTGACACCGCCCCCATAAATGAGCGGCTTGTGTACCAAAAAAATGTCAGGTTTTGCTCTGGTGGCTGTTTTTTCCACTTCCTTCTTTACTCCCAGCCAAACACAAGGTTTTTTAGAAGGACAAATCTTATGATCCAAAATATCAACCAAGGACTAAGAAAAACTATATATCGATCTCAACGATATACAAGGCCATAGAGAAATGTGTATCCGGTACATGAAGATTAAGGGTACATGAAGCCAATGCCAAGATTTCGACCATAATACATATATCATCACCAAGCACCAAGATGATTCCACAAGGTTTTTGGGAGAATGGACAAGCCTTTCAACAACCAATGGTAATGCCATTCAACCTAGTAGGAAACTACTATTAGAGGTTAGTGATATAAACTTTAGTTCATTTATTTTAGTTTAGTTAATTTTTGTATGACACGCATGACAGTAACACATAAACATGAACTATATGCTTGCATTGTTTGTCCATACAAGTGTTAAAACGTGAGCAGTATGAGAATCGATCAATCATCAAAATTTGAGTCATTTGATCATTGATGTGACTTTTTGAGGTTTAGATTACCATATATTTGGAGAAATATGGTTAGGATCAACTAGGATTGAATTGTAGGATCAACTAGGATTGTGGAAGAAACAAGTGAAAACGTGAAAAATCATGATTTTGGGCCGTAGGCAAAATTACGAGATCATTTCAAAAAAAGGTCAGAGCATTTCTCCAAATCGGTCTAACCGATTATCAAAACGATCAGACTATTTTATGCAGTATAAAAACTGCATCAGCCCTTCTCTCTTCAAAAACCCGACTTCTTTCAATTTCTCTAGTATTTCTCTCTTTCTAGAAACCCTAAACCCCCGTAAACCTTCCCTAAAGTTTTTATACTTCAATCAAACACTAAATCCTAATTCAAAACTCCTTAGAATCATCTATATTAGGATTATTTGTGTTCAAACACCTATAAAATAAAAAATCCAACTTTGTATTCTCTCGAATTCCTATTGAAGAACAATGCCTAGAGTGAAGATCCCATCAAGGAGGAGTGTTCAAAGATTCGATGACTATCTCTTTGTTTTCGAAGATGCAAAAAAGAGATACAATGAAGATTTCAAAACCAAACAAATTGCTCCACCAAGATGTGTGGATTAAGGTGATTTTAGAAGGATGAATGTGTTAAATTACTTTGAGAATAGTGGTTGGAATAGTTAATATAAATGTCATATTGATGTTTTATGCAAATTTGAGTGTTGAAGAGAAAGATGATATTTATATTAGTAGTTATGCCCATGGAGTTAAAATATATTTAAACTCAAATGTCCTAGTTCAGATTTTGGAGATTCTTAGGGGAGATTTTACTAGAACTTTTGCCTCTCACCAATTTATTGAAGCACCAAACACTCCAACATCTCTTTGAGCAAATGAGATTAGTTTTTTGGAGAATTTTAGATGATGAAGAAAGAGCTATTGCAATGTCTTTATCTTGTAATATGTATATTTTGCATTCAATAGTTAGTTGAATTTTGTTGCCTAAAGGAGGGCATAAAAAAGAATTAAAATTTATAGATCTATGGATTATGACTTGTACACCTGTTTTCTTTCATCTTTTTTCTTTTTCTAGTCTCGTTGTACCATTTTTCTACTAAGGCTACATTTGGTATTGCGGTGAACTAGAGGTTGCACCGTAACAAAAAGCATGAATGGTCTATTATTCCTAATCAATCCCTTTTCTTCCATATTATTCCATATCCATAACAAAGAATGGCCTGCCCTATTGAACCCCACATAATTACTATAAGAAATGCACCACCAAGCTAGCTCTAAAATCATCTCACATAGCAAGACTCTCCTTTCTTTCATAAACATGCAACAATTCATTCAAGCATGGACAAAAATCATTGTAATCTTCTTGTGATCAAGGATCAAGTCCCTCCTTGAAGCTAGCAAAATTATAAGATTGCCTGGAGAACCACCAATTAGTTTCCAGTAATTCTCTAGCTATATCATAGTGATTGGTGGAGCAATTGTATGCACAAACAACGCAAGCATATAGTTCAGGTTTAAATGTTACTATCATGCTTTTAGCGTGTCATACAAAAATTAACTAATCTAAAATAGATGAACTAAAGTTTAGATCACTAACCTCTAGTAGTAGTTTTCTACTAGGTTGAATGCAATCACCATTGGTTGTTGAAAGGCTTGTCCATTCTCCCAAAAACCTTGTGGAATCATCTTGGTGATGATAGTCGTATTGTGGTTGGAATCTTGACATTGACTTCATATACCTTTAACCTTTGTGTACTGGACACACATTTCTCCATAGCCTTATATATCGTTGAGATTGATAAACATTTTTTTTGGTCCTTGGTTGATATTCTGGACCAAAGGATTTGGCCTTCCTAAAGGCCTTTTGTTTATAGGTCTTGGTTGTCCTCCTATGTGCCTTTAATGTCGGTTACCTCCCATTTGATATCTTTAGGGTTGAGGCCTTAAATGTCATTGTGGCACATTTCTTCTACCATCATTCTTCCACAGCGGGTTTCTTTCAACTTGGCTTTTATGGAAGTAAGGCGTTTCTTGCCTTTGCCATTGGTTTTTCCTTTGCAAGTTGCCTCGCAAATGTTGATTATGGAATTGAGGCCTAGCTTGTTCATGACTAGTGTTCCTTCTTTGTTGGAACCCTTTCCTTGCTCCTCCATTCCTAGAATTCTTGCGATAAGCATTTTTACGTATCCTTTTTAACATTGAGTTCTTGTTTGTTAAGCATTGTACCTTTTCGTACCCCCATCATATTTTTAGGAATGATATTTTTTTTAATCTATATTTATGCGATAAATAACCTTTCTTATTGCAAAAATTACATATAGAAAAATTACTATACATGATAGATTGATTAGCATGCTCATTGGATTTTTGTTTTTGTGCACAATTAAAACCTAAACCATTTTTATTTAGGCTCTTGTTTTGTCCTCCTAACAAAACATCCAAGTTATCTCTATCTTGAGTAAACTTGGCTAAAGTTGAAGTGAAGTCTTCAACTTGTTTTCTAAGAGCACATTTTGATTTTTCAAATCCTTTAATGATGAGGAACAACTAACAATACCACATAATGATTCATTTACTTGTGTTTAATCTATAACATTTTTCAAGCAAATTATTATTTTCAGTTTTCAAATTTCCATGCATCTTTTCCAAGTTTTTTATTAATCTTTCTATACATCTTGTTCTTTTTATGTAAGGCTTCACATAAGGTAATTAAGTCATCAAAACTCACATCAACATCTTCATCTTGTTCAATGAAGTTTGAGTAGGCGAGTCTATATTATCTTCATATACTATTGTTCTAGAAAATCTAATTCATTAAAGTCAATGATCTTTAACTCTAAGATGGTTAAGTCCTATAGTAAGAGCACAAGCTCTGATACCAATTGTTGGACCCCATTACAAAATCTTGATTGTCGAAGTCGATAACCGTTATATTTAGAAGTTCTTCGTTCTTGACCTTTGCGAATCATTTCCTTGCTTGTTTGATGATTTTTTGAATGTTGTAAACTTGTCTAAATCATCGCAAGGGTGTGTGCAATATATAATATACATATTGTTTGTACCCTATGCTGAGAGGGGGGCACTACTGGTTCTTTATTAGTTCAGACCATTCTTGCAGGTGGGCACTTCTCTCACAGATACTCAAAACGAATCGGAATGTCTTTGATTTTGTGATTTTTATCCTTGCTTAGCTGGATTGGATGATGCCTTGTGCACCAATAATCTTTTGTACACTTCTTTCTATAAAATCTTCTCTTTTCATATAAATATTAGTTCCGGCTGAAGGTTAGTACTAAGTGCATCTTTAGTTGACAAACCTTGAAAGTTAAATGGCATCTCCCTGCACCATGGGGATTTCTTCTTTCATGATCACCCCCCCCCCCCCCCCCCCGGGGGGGGGGGGGGGGGGTTCTTTCTTTCATGATTGGACGGATGACTGCAATTTTATAGAGAACAATGAAAAAAAAAACCCTTCCATTGGGCTTCAATTTTTAGGATCAAGCCTTCTTTCTTGGAATGCTCTGGCAGTAGAGATCTGTATATGAAGTGTCATTTTTGCTTCTGTTTCCTGGCCCTTGTCTGGATTTTGCCACATGTACTTATTTCAACAGTGGGCCATGTGTGATTATAAGTTCCATATCAGTGGTAGCCTTGAAATTAGACTTGGCAAAAATGATGGTATGTGTGCCAATTATGGTATCATGAGTGATAACAATGACGGACGGTATCACATAGGAGTAGTTATTAATTTGGTGGCTCTACAAGTGTTGTTAGGGTGATTGAGTGGTAGGTGGCGACTAGGGTATGTGCTGGCAGTTGCGTGGGGGTGCAGTAAAGCAGTCATGGTGTGAAGGTGATAATTTCAGATTGTACTCGCAGCATTTGTTATTTTTAATTCCCTAAATGTAACGCCTGTGGAGATTGGTTACATTGTCATGTAAACTAGTTTCTGTGGAACTGTTTTTGATCCTCTCTTCTTAGTTTGGGAATTGCTATATCAGTGGCAGGGTCACCTTTTTTTGGAATTAATTTCTTCATTGCTGAATTAATTTCCTCTCAGCGGAGGCTTCTTCTTGAGGAGGCTCTGTAATGATGGCTGCCCTTATTGTAAAGTCATGATTATCTTCTGTTTTACCATTTTCTTCTCAAAAAAAAGTATTCTGATTTTGGTCGACCTCTTATAATTCCCGCATCATTCACAGCAATAGCTTCCTAATTCAAAGGTGAGTTTACTGATTCTTGCTCTTACAGGTGGCCGAAAGGGCTTTGTACTTGTGGAACAATGATCATATCGAGAGCTTAATTAGACAGAACAGCAAATCTATACTCCCCATTATCTTCCCTGCCCTGGAGAAAAATGGACGTAACCACTGGAATCAGGTGGTGCAGGGCTTAACAGTTAATGTTCGCAAGATTTTTGCTGATACTGACCCCGAGCTGTTCGAGGAGTGCTTGCGCCAGTTTCAAGAAAAAGAAGCAAAGGCAGAGGAGTTCAAAACAAAACAAGAAGCCACCTGGAAGCGCTTAGAAGAGATTGCCGCAACTAAAGCTGCGAGCAGTGAAGCAGTCCTTGTTCCCCATGCTATACCCACCTTAGCATCGTCCAGCTAGATATCAATCCATATGTATAAATTATTCAAATTCCATTGATTGGTCTGGGAGCAGCAAGATGGTCATTATGCTCAAGAGTTTGGTATTCTCACGGATCCAAGCCCGATTTCTTTGTTGCCCCACCAATTTTTATCTGGTTGCCAGCGTCAAGGTGTTCAGGTGGTGATATCTTTGTGCAGCAATGTAGCTGGCAATTCTGCCATTTGCACGGGGACTGTATACTGGGTCAGACCAAGAGTTAGTAGCTGGACTCACGTTGATGATGAAGGGAGGATAAAACTAGTAATTTTGTTAGTTTTCGCTGTAACTCATGAAGGAGCTACAGATCACAGGTGATCTAAGAACTGTCTTGATTTTAGCCCACGTCTTGTGTATCTACCAAGTACTTTGATCTCATTTCTTATTTGCATGTATCATATGTATTTTATTGTGTAAAAGTGGAACCTTCTGCGGGTGTGGATTTTGCTTAATTGTGTTTTTTTTTTTAATTTTTTTTTTATGAATTTAGTTCATTATGATTTGTTGATTTTGATGTTAAAAATAAATTTTAAAATATAATAAAATAATAATATTTTGATATATATTTTTAAATAAAAAAAATACTATCATAATCATAAATACTATCTAATACGATAGAATTGAATTGACCAATTGAATTCGAAGCAGGATTTATGTGATGGATCATCTTAGACTTTAAATTTGTTTTAAAATGATAAAAAATTATTTTATAAATATATTTATTTAATGTTTTTGTTTTTGTTTTTATTTTGCCGACTAATTATATTTTTGTTTATATTTTTACTCTTTGTTTTAAAACATTAACTAAACATATCTTTTTACATTATCCTTTAGAGAAAGCCTCGTTTTAGTTCCAAATCCATATGCTCTCTCTCAATTGCATCCCAAACTATAAATTTCATCAATCAAGTCCCTAATGTTTCCTATCTTTCTCAAATATGCTCCTTAGTCAATTTACACTGCTAGTGATTTACAGCTTAATCTCTAGGATCGAATCGCATCATCAAACAAGTTTGAAAAGTGTTCTTGACCCCTAGCGTCGTGTGTTTGATGTTGCCTTTAAAATATTATTTATTTAAAATTTGAGATTTATTTTTATTTAAAATTAAATTATTCTTAAATTATTTTGATATATTAATATAAAAATAAATTTTAAAAAATAAAAACTTCACAACTTTCATCCATCTCAGATGTGTGTGTGTGTGTGTGTGTATATAAAACATAGATTAATTCATCGTAAAATTAATTGGTTAATTTAAGAGAAAGATAATAAAGTTATTTAATTAATTTTTAGAGACAAATCTAACGTGGGCATACTAAAATGGAGAAAATTTAAAGATAAAGGGTAAAATAGTTGATAAACACTAACATTTTCAGTCTAATGTACATATTTATCCTAGTATTAATTTGAAAATAAAATTTGACAAATTGTTAAAAAAAAATCTTAATTAAAAAAAATACGATTCAGAGTTTTTTGAAACGTTTGGAATCTAATTAATAAAACTTGCAGGTTTTCCTATCCTTCTCTATTTGTCTGCTATAGATTCCAGCCTTCAAAGTCTGCTCTCAATCAATCTCTATTTGGAACGAACTCGTGGTTCAATGAACTTCCACTGACAACCCGCTTGATTTTGGGGCATCAACGCTTTATTTAGCAATTGGCAGCAAGCAAGTTGCTGAAACCCAGAATCTTTATTTCCCACCTTGCAAAAGCTGACCTCCATTGTTTCTATTTTACATTTCTTGTAAGTTACAGTTAAAGCATCCATGCCCACTTCCTTGTATGAAGCAACACTAACTTAACTTGATTCATATTGAAGATACAAAGATGGGTTTTTCTATTGGGTGTTCACTGGGTTCTCATGTTTTGGTGAGGAATACCGGAAAGTTTCCACCTTCATGTAGAAAAGAGAGGCTTAATCTTAGCACTGTGTGCTCAGAATTTAATAAGCCTTGCAAAATAAGAGTTTCACTCTGCAAGAGTGAATTGGTTGACTTTGATGAGAGAACAAGCCCAACCGAGGTAATCCCACTTTCTAATTGTTCTCTTGTACATTTTTCCTCCACAAGTGTTCTGCTTCTGCTTGAGGGTCTTTGGCCTTTCAGTTTGTGTCATTTATTAGTATATTGCAAATGCTTAATAAATTTGTAATGAACTTCTCTTTATTCTCTTCGACTGTTTTCTAGGTAGTTTGTGGTTGCTTTATAGAGTATGGGTAGTGAGGCAGTCTACTATGGTTAGTAGAAGCAATAGAAGATTGGTAATCAACATAGAAATGGAGAACTTTGACAGAGAGAGAATGAAAATGATTTGGAGATTTCTTGGAATTGTTTTGGGATACAAAACATGCGACACGATGCTTGATTATTAAAGTATTGGAGGCAAGGCAAGCTTTCTGCAATTGGAGGACTTGATTTTAAACAGTAGGGTTTGTTCTAACATAAGCTGTTGCTTCTTTTGCAGATTTTTTTAGAAACAGTAGACATCCAAATTATTTAGCAATGTAAGCATTAATGGATAAGGAAACTCGTTCTAAGTTCCCAGGAGTTGATATTCTTGCAGCAAACTTGTTTATTTGTCAAGATTTAATTTAGGGAGCTATCAAAACATCTTAATGTGGCTACTAGTTTAGCTTGATTCAGCACTTCAGTGAGTGCATTTACTTCAAAATTTTGGTTTCTGCTACCATGCTTAATCCATTGAAGCTAATGTTATGACAAGTTACTGATTCTCCCGGTGAATCTTTCTGTAAAATAATTATGCAAGGCTTAAGCACTATGCTTATTGCTCTTAAGTTCCGTTAGTCTTTGGTGGTCCCTTTCTTTGATAACCACGATCCACGAAATACTTCTACTGGCCACTTTAAGTTATCTGAAGATGTCTCATTTATAGCTGCTATAGAAGTTCACGTGGGGTCTGCAGTTGCAGTTTCTGTCCAGGTCAGTAGGTGAAGCAAAATCCACAGTATTCCAAGTTTTATTATTGAAAAACTTTCCTTCAACTCAGCCTATCTGGCATCCAAGTTTCATGCTGTTTGTATAACAAAATGATTTTCCTGCTGGACTATCTCTTGGGAATATCAGGAATATAGCTTGTGGTGTCTCATTGATATGATTTGCGATCATACCTTGTCTGGCCATATTCTTTCTACTGTGGGCATTTCTATGGAAATATTACTATCCAACAGAACATATTTGTTGGATTCTCCTTAAAAAATACTTCGATTTGGTTACAGACGTCAATCTTGTGCTCCTGGTTACTGTTGTTTGCTATATTGACTAGCTGACCATTTACTTGATTGTATGAAGTTGTGAAAAAATGTTAAATGTTTGTTTCATAATTTGGCTTTCGTGTTTGAAGATCAGAAAAGAGATAGGGAGATGCTATGAACTCATACATAGGCTTGGAAGGGGAGTTGTTTATTTGGGTTCTTCAAGAATGGGACCTGATCATCCACATTATTCGCAAGCACTAGAGTTGGGTAGAGAGGTAATATCAATTCTTGTCCTGCTTGTTGTGTTCCTTTATATTTTTATAGAGCATACATTAATATGCATAATTATTGGCCTTCAACATTTTCAAGAAACACCTTGGATGAAATTTCCATAATGGGTTTTAATGACTTTTACATGTGTAATCTGCAGGTTGCAAATCTTTTGGACTGCACATCATGGACTGGGGCTGGTCCAGGCCTAATGGATGCTGCTACTAAAGGCGCACTTGAAGCAGGAAAGCCTGTAGGTGGATTTAAGATAGCTAAAGAAGCTGGCGAATGGACGGCCTCAAATTTTCATTCTTACCTACCGTCAGAGACTTATCTTACATGCAGGTAAATGTTGCAGTTGCTGGAGACATAATCATCATAGTTTTGGTGACTTAACAGTTGCATGAACCATTCTGAATAAAATGTAGGTTTTTTTCTGCAAGAAAGCATGGTTTGGTGGATGCTGCTGTTAGGAGTAGTTGTTCAGATAGGACTGCTGTAGTTGCTCTTCCTGGTGGAATTGGTACTTTGGATGAGATGTTTGAGATTTTAACACTGATTCAACTTCAAAGAATTGGATCAGAGCTTCCAGTTCCCTTCCTTGTGATGAACTATGACTCATACTACCAGAAGCTCTTAGACTTTCTTGGTGATTGTGAGAATTGGGGTACTGTCTCTAAAGGAGAGGTTGCATCCCTGTGGAAAATTTGTGAAAACAACTCGGAAGCTCTGGCCTACTTGGCAGATTTCTATGGCCTCCCTTCTAGCGGTGAAGAGAGACGTGAAGTAAGCTTACACGTGCAAATCGAATAATCTCTTGATAAAAAGTTTAGATGCAATTGATTGTCTGAGGTTTATGTTACCTGTTTAAATTATATGCGCAAAATAAAGGGGTGAAATTGAAAATGTTGTACGATTATGATCGATCATGCACTTTAAAATGCATGTCTTAGCATAGTTCATAATATGAATTTGATCGTTACTTTTTTTGCTTTTATTGAGAAGCTGGACATGATTTTGAATCTGTTGGAAATGTTCACCAAAATCGTTCCTGTTTTATCTACTATTATGAATAAGTCAACTGGCCATAGTGCATCAGCAAAAGAGCTTTAGATTCGATCGGGAAGATTTGTTAGAGGGGTTGCAGATGTTGTGTACTGCCCAGATTTTGTTGCAAGCACATATACTCTCCGACGCCCCTTCGCGCCGAACCCTGAGGCTCTCTCTTGTGGATCAGTTCATTCCAGTATCTTACACTTCACTACTACTTCTCTTTTAGCCCAGGAATTATGGTGATCAGGATCACCTTGTCAAAGTCCGCTGCTACTTAAGAACTCACTGTCTCAAACCCTGACTCATTTTTATCCGCCCGCAGGCGCAGACTCAAAGGCAATTCTTCCATCGAATGTAATGATCACGGGGCTGAATATGTTGAGGCTCGAATCAAATGCGTCCTCTCTGACGTTTTAAAAATCCTGATACAGAAATGTTAAAACAAATCCTGCCTGCAGCTATTGAATCCAGGCAAGTTTCTTTGATTGTAGTGGCTTGGCAAATGGGGTGTGCCTCTCACACAAGATTGCAGAAGCAGCAACATTAGCAACATGTATCAAGTGCTGGACCGCAACTGATCTCAGCTCAAGTGCGGTGGTGAGTCCAGTATTCATGGGCATGGCTTGTTTTGATTCCTTTTTTCACAGAATTTTGTGTTTTCTTGCAGAATTCCACTGTAACCCTGTAAAAAAAAACATTTAATATGTCTTTGATTTTTTTTTTATCATTTAATACGCTGATATTAAAAATAAAAAAATATGTTATTTTAATATATTTTTTAATAAAAAACATTTTAAAAAACAAAAAAACTGCTTAAAAATACATCAAAACCTAAAAAAAAAAAAATTAATAAGTGGAAGCTAACGAAACTTTTATTTTTTTATTCAAAAATATTTTTGCTTCGATAAAGGTAGATATTTTTCCGTTGTTGCAGCTCCGGCAGACAATTCACATACTAATTTAATGAGCTGATATTTTGCATAAAGGATTAGATTTCAAAGTCAAAGCAAGTACTTAACTATGTCTGGAAAGCTGGCAAGCGATCCTGACATTTTTTCTTTTGATGCATGGATTATAATTAAAATTAAAAAAAAAAACCCTAAAAATTATTGTATTGCACCGGAGAATGTAACAATAAAATAATTATTTTTCCATTTTAAAAAAACCTAATAACATTACTATTAAAAATAATATGATTTTATATATATATATATATATATATATATAATCAATTGGTTATTTCCAAATATATTTCTTATCGAATTTTTTGACATGATTAAATAACTTAATTATTCTTAAAAATAAAAATATATTAAACTTGTTTCAATTTTTTTAACACGATGAGACTACTGAATTATTATTATTAAAATAATAATAATAATTAAATAAAATAAGATTTTTCATTGTAATAAAGTTCATTTAGAAGTTATCATAAGTTAGCTGTTCCCTAATATGTTTTTTATGATTAATTATTAATTAATGGATAAGCCAGATGGAGATAAGTTTTTTATTAGTCTTCATCGTCACAGTAGGTATACGTTGTTTTCTTGAGCTGGTCAACCTGATCAGAACCCAGGCTGCACCTTATCCCTTTTTATTTCTCCCTGCCTCCAACGCAGAGTGAGAAAATTAGCACTCCTACTACTTAGTTCTGTTGGGAAACTGTAGGAGAACAAGATGGCTGTCGAGATCATTACGAGAGAAGCCGTAAAACCATCCTCGCCAACCCCTGATCACCTAAGAGAGTTTAACCTTCGCCTTCTGGATCAGCTTGCTCCTGTGGCATACGAACCTCTGGTTCTCTTCTACTCAAACTTCCAGCAGAAATTCACGGTTGCTCACAAATCCGAGCGGCTAAAGAGATCACTGTCTGAAACCTTATCCCGATTCTGCCCACTTGCTGGCAGAATCAAAGATGATGCCTCTATTGAATGCAACGATTTTGGAGCTGTTTTTGTTGAAGCACGAGTCAGCTGTCTTCTGTCCAAGTTTCTTGAAAAGCCTGATGCTGAGGTGATAAGAAAATTCATTCCTATTGAGATTGAGTCGCCAGAGGAACTCACGGGTAGTCTAGTGCTTGTTCAAGCAAATTTCTTTGCCTGCGGCGGGTTGGCGATTGGAGTTTGCATCTCTCACAAGGTAGCTGATCCGGTTACCTTTAGCACATTCATAAAGGCTTGGGCAGCTGCGGCTTTTCATTCTGGCGACAGTACCGTACTTCATATATTCAACGCACCATCCGTATTTCCTCCTCAAAATATACCGCTTTCAAAGCCTGCAGCTCTCGAATTTATGCGTGACAGATGCGTTACAAAGAGAGTTGTCTTTGATGCCTCCAAGGTTGCTTCTCTTCAGGTTAAAGCTGTCAGTGAAAGCGTGACATGTCCAACAAGAGTTGAAGCTGTAACGGCCCTGATTTGGAAATGCGCAATGAACGCCGCAAGATCGAACTCAGAGCATTTAAGATATTCTATTCTCTCACAATCTGTGAATTTACGCAAGAAAATGGTGCGTCCTTTGCCTGAACACACTATTGGAAACCTCGCGGGTTATTTCGCTTCATGTGCTACAGAATGCGAGGTTGAGTTGCAAAGCCTGGTTCGTCAGCTAAGGAAAGGGTTGCAAGATTTTGGTGAGAACTACTTGAAGAAACTTGGAAAAGATAAGGCTTCCATGGCTATTTGTGAGTCATTCCAAGAGGCAGCAAGCATGCTTCCAGAAGGTACTGTAGACTTTTATGTAAGCACCAGTTTCTGCAGACTCCCGTTTTACGGTATCGATTTTGGGTGGGGAAAGCCCACCTGGGTAACCATTCCTACTGGGGCTTACAAGAATGTGGCTTCAATTATGAACGCTAAAGATGGTAAAGGAATCGAGGCTTGGGTGACTTTAACTGAAGACGACATGGCCTTTTTTGAACGTGATCGAGAGCTGCTCGCAGCTGCTTCTTTTGATCCAGTTGCCTCAGACCTCATCATGCCCATGTCTTCTCTATAAATATCTCAAAACAGGCTTTGATTTCTTCTTGTCTATGGTGGTTTTCAGTCTGTGTAATCATGGA
>Ga0325414_1001272_pt1 | contig 23930 bp, 10 predicted proteins | sample PopdelMetagenome_8_FD_206183 | JGI IMG/M metagenome (GOLD analysis project Ga0325414, IMG submission 206183) | Populus deltoides microbial communities from Bellville, Georgia, United States - Leaf-PdKOR-R3 | ecosystem: Host-associated > Plants > Phyllosphere > Phylloplane/Leaf | place: USA... | reverse complement strand
GAGAAGAGAAAGCGGTCAAAATCTCTCTGATTTGATCACCGAGCAGTCGGACGACTTTTCAGTAACCCAGGATTACCTTGTAGCTTCTTTCGCACCCCCTACATCCTTCGGAGGTGGAAGAAAGGTTTATTAAGGACATTCGCTCTAAATATAATTAGACTTTCTACTTCTCGGAGCATTTTCAAACTCTTATGATTGATCGTTTTTTCTTGGTCGATCATAACTCTTGGTCCCTTTATTGACCACTTCAAATCTCTTGATTGATCATAACTCTTTTAATATGGTTAATTCCACTATATTGATCAATTTCAACTCTATTTCCATGCTTGTTATAAGCAATCATTGTTTTTCTATATTTGGTATATGGATATTTATTATTTATATAAACACTAAAGCATAAATTTTCATTGGATTGTTTTTTATCTCTTCCTTTTTAATAGATATCTTGTAAAGTTGTTCAAAATGAAGAAGGAAAGAAGTGTTTCTCCCTATTTTTATGGTTATTAAACTAAAGGGTTTCTTGCTGTATATTCTTCTAAGCCACATATATGGTTACTCTCTCTTTCCCCCCTCCCCTGAGTTTCTCTAGTTGGAACAACAGACTAGGCATTCGCTAGTATTAATGCAATGGTAGATCAGAAGCAAACAGGGAAGTGTTTGCTAGACATGAAAATCACTTCAAGGAATGAAGGGCGGCTCTTAAAAAGCGGCAAAGCAGCAAGGAGGAGTGATTTTACGAGACAAGTAATGTCCTACATCTTTGATGATATTTTGAATAAACTGAGAATCGTACCTACAGATCATGAAAAAACACCAATGAAACCTTACAAGTGTGCTATGAAAAACAACAATGAAGCGAGTAGCAACCCTGTCGTTATGGATAATGCAATGGTAGCAAGTCTATGGGCTAACAAAAAGTTCTTCCACTCTAGTCTACTTTTAAGCAATGGAGATGTCTGATCTTCAACAATTAACCCATTGAGTCTCAAATATATTCTCAATTAGGTTTCCAATTCGTTCACATTTTCAAAATTAAACCCCGCATCTGAAATGGTTATCAAAGAAAATCCTTAAACCTATATACTACGTCTTCAATATTAAGAATCTATATTACTATCTGATAACCTAAGATAATCTTGGAAAAATATGGTCTACGGTGCTACCGATTTAACATAATCTAACACAATTTCAACTCATTCCATTGTCATCCAAGTTAGCAAAATTAGGATAGAAAGTGTTTTGTGAAACGTTTTGTAATTTGTTATTGCTTATTCACATTTCTCTCATTACACCGACGCTTAATCACCATAGGGGCTCCCCTGAGGTGAAAAGGCAGCTAGAAACTAGTGAAGTCTATGTTTTTTTTGTCTTATGTGGGCGAGCATTGTCGGGGTTAAGGAATCGTCATCTAGTTGTTTAGTTTAGAATTAATAAAAGACCCGGATATACTGGTCTTATAAAAAATTTTAGGGTAAGGAACTGGTTGTAACTAGAGAAAGTATTAGCACTCCTAGTGCACCTTACCTGAAGTAACCTATATTGTGTGGTCTTTATATGATTTAAAAGTTTTTATAGGTTTTTAACTGATAATCAGTCTATAGCTTAGGATACAAATTTATTCTTATGAATAAATCTGATATTTCAAATTTATTATGGGCTCGTGTGCCCATATAAATTCTTATAGAAAAAGGTCTATGTAGGTGGCCTAACAGGATTCACCTATCCTGGAAGGTGAAATGGTTTTCCAAAATTAATATATTGTGATGAAAAATACTTTCAAATAAAATTGATGAATATCAAAAAATAATTCTAAAAATTTTATAGTCAACTCGTGGTATTTAAATACCTACCTACCTGTAGGTCCATCATTTTATACTAGGGTGTTGAACATTAATTTTCACGAATCAAAATTTTTAGAATTATTGAAATATTGATTAAATCCTTAAAGAATTTTACAAACTTGTTGTAAATTCTAAGAAAAAAATGCAAAGGAAAATCAATACAGGTATTTTCTAAAAGAATACTAATTTTTTTTATAAGAATTACGTCGTATATAATAGAAAAAACATCATTTTTTATTACTATTTTTTTTTTGTAAGACCATGTTTGGCAAAAACTATTTTTTCTTCTTTAAAAAATTGTCAAAACAAGCCTAAGGATGTGTTTTCCAAACACCTCATTAGGCCAAAAATCCTTTTATAAAAAAAATCAACAAACCAAATAGAGCCTTAAATATCTGACCTGATTTTGACCCGACTAGATTGATCCAAAAATAAACAAAGAACAAAGCCAAAAACATACTAAACATAAAAAACTCAAAATTTATTAACCAAAACAGATCAAACACAATGAAAATAAAGAGCACAAAAAGACATTCAAACTCAAACCTAGCAATGTGAAACCCAACTCATACTAAATTTCAAACAAGCAAAGTCATGATTTTAATCATAAACATATATAAATCAAGAATGAAGGATCAAAACCCATCAATTATTACTAAAAGAGCTAAGATTTGATCAAAATGAATTTCGGTTCAAAACCATAACTTTGAAATTTAAGAGTGAACCATAACTTTTAAATTAACTCTTAAAAACTTGTAATGATGCAAATAAATCCTAAATTATTGACTAATCGAGTTGTCTGGATCATTTACTGAGGAAACATCATCTTTTTATTTTTCAATTAAAAAGTTTCATGATATCAGAAAAGCACATCCATAACATCTGGCCCTTTTTTTTACATTAAAAATTAATTCGGAATGCCAACTTAAATATAACACGGGTACACTAGCTATATTACAACATGCTACAAGAAGTATGCTCGGAAAATATTTCGTGGGAAAATCAAGAATCTCTCAATCCCACTATGAACAGTTGGATAACCATATGACAAAACTAAAACAAGGAGAGTGAGAAGGAATAAAATGTGCAACTAATACCCAAGCAACCATGAAGATCATCCCAAGTTTCTTTTATTCTCCCAGAGAAAAATTGCTGGAGCTAAAGAGATGCCCCGCGCCAACACAAAACCTTTACATTAGATCTTTTCTGTGGTTGCATTCTTAAGAATGAGTTGAAACCAGAAAAGAATAAATACAGAAAAATATGTGAAGTTGCAAACACCTTTTTTTTTTACTCCAAGCATTGCATTTGAGATGTTCCAATTATCTTGTATTTCCGCTCTCAGATTTCTTTTGCTTTGCACACTCACCAAACAATGAAAATCGCCCACTTCTGCCTCGAGGTCCAACTGGGGTCCCTTTGGCCTGTTTAAGTGCAGAAATAAAACATGATCAGTGAGAGGCAAGCACACTTCCACTGAACAGAATGACAAAAGGTAAATGAGATGTAGCTCAATGGGCATGCAGTCCCATTCCCTACAATACTTGGCTTCCTATGTTGTCTTTTTATTGAAGAAACAAAAGCAGGTAGACATCAGTGTACCCTTGCCCGATTAGATCTGCTGTTGTTCCAACAGAAGAGCCCGCTGCAACCTCCACCAGCCGAACTCGATTCATATCCCCTGAAGAAAAAGGAAAGAGTATGAGAGGTGTGCAACACATTCATTTCGATGCACCACCACGTCGAGCTTTACTTCATTCACTTCTCTATGACATTATTTTCCACAGTTTAAGCACAAAAGCGACCATCCAAAAGCCATATAAACATGCAGATTATGAGCGAAGAAAGACAAAAAAGCAATATCACTGTATCCAATAAAGATAGTACCCACTGACTTTCTAACTGCTATCTTCAACAACGTTTTAAAATGATCATTTTTTGTTAAAGCACTTAATTACCACAACAAACTCCGCTAAGCCTCCATTTGAACCAATTATGGTAGGTTAGATGAATCTCATTATTAGGTTATGGAAATCCTATATCTTTTAAACTGAACGTTTCTTGCTTCTCCATCAACTTATCCTTCCAAGCATATGCATTAGATATCTTCCACTTTCTGGTGATAATAGTTGAAACAGCAGTGCCTGACATGAACTCTTACATTTTTTCCTCATCTGAAGTACCTAAACTAAGCATCCAAAGTAGATCATACGCTAAAATGATTCAGTCAAGGATTTGATGATAAATTAGTCAAGTAAAAACTGTTCCTTCTGAACCCGGAATACAATGGAGGGGAACTTACTACAATTAACCTGATAATTCATGTCTGATTTCCATCATTTTGTGTAAATTAGCAGTTTCAATTCAAAACTAGCCAATACAAAGAGAAAATATACCTCATAACTTTTTAATTAATCATGTTAAAACGAACTGTGCTTGTAGGGAAATATGAGATACAAAAATCCTATTAAAAAATGTAAAAATTGATGAACCTCCAAAGCATTATGACACAGATTATTTCGATATAGAGCCCTTAAATATTGCAAGTGTTTTCCAAGAAAAAGAATCAAATAGCATCGTTGTTCTTCAGATTATTTTTTGAAATGCATGTAAAAGCTCTACAGAAACCGAGAGAGAAAATAGCCTGCATAACTTGTGAAATGCATATAAGCTTACTGCCTAACAAAAATTTTAGGAAATCAATGTACAACAAAATTAGGTTATGAGGACAAAAGCTTGAAAAGAATTGGTAAAAACAATATAATTTGTGGAAAATCTAAAAGAGATCTGCAAAAGACTCACAGGCTTTCTTTGCTTCCATTGGCCACATAGCTGCTGCCATGTAACAAGCTTGGTGACATTGGATAATAATCCACCATTTTTCCTATCTGATCCTTGTGGAGCACCCTCTGATCCTGCATCTTCAATACTTTGAGTTCATGATTTAATTCATCTTCCCATTTCTGAGATGACAGTGTCGCTGAATCTATGGACTCCATTTGATTTTGTTGATAAGTGTCCTCTTGAGGCAACACCTGATTCTTCTCAGGTTTCAGATGACTCAATGATCCAGGGGTTCCCTTCTCTGCCACCTGTAACCAGGCAGTTTCTAACCTCTGCTCACGGATAATTGATTCTATTCTCTGCATCGGCATTTCCTGCTTCTCTCCAGCATTGGCATCATTAAAGCTTCCTCTGGATAATTTTGCGGACTCTTCTTGTGATTCTAAATCTGAATAACCAACTACTGCACCAGACCAATTAGCCTTCCCACCCCGTTCAATTGCCAAAGTTGCTTCTGTTTGCCTATGACCTTCTTGTAACTCAGATTGGTTTGCATAAATCAAAGAATCCAGACCGTCTGACACAAGAACAATTCTAACCTCTACATTGCATCTAAGGACAATCTCGATTGAATTTGTGATACTGCTCAGAAACCTTTCAGCTCTGGCTTTAATATCTTCATCTTCAAATGCAACATAAACAGCAAGGGCTCCTGCAAGAAGAACCATAACGAACATTGTGTATAACAGCAGAAAGGGAGAGCAAGAAACATATGCGTTGACATGCAGAGAGATAAATCACTCATTTATCAAGGACACATTGGAATTTAAATATATAAAAAATCCACCCGATTGTTACTTTCACCTAATGCAGAAAACATTCCATTCAGCCAATTTAAGTAACTTCTGTCTCGAGCACAGCTTAAGTAACTTTTCACTTCACTGTGTTCTTTTATTTTATACTAACTGGTACTCAACACATACCACCAAAAACTTGGTATAAACAGCAGTCAGATCAAGTCAAATTTGCATAACAAAGAAAAACCTAATCAAAATGAGTGAAGAACAACTTAATCCGTCCAAACAATCAGGTAATGACATAGGGATTGTGGAGTGGTGGGCACCCAGAAGTAAATCTTCCACTGATATCTTTCTATTATATGTGCATGCAAAAACATCAATGTCAACGTAGGTTGAATACTCACAAGAACAGTTGTAACCTGGGATCTACCCAGAAACAGAGAAGGTAATAATGGAAGATGAAATAAAGGTAAAATAGACGTTGAAGCAGATCATTCTTCTGTGATTCTATTCACAGCTATATATTATAGCCCAAAATTTTATTATTATGGTGTATGATGCAAACGTTACTTTTGGTTTCTTGATTTTCTATTAGGGATACCAAATTCACTAATTCAAAGGGTAAGTTTGGAGCAAGTTGAATGGAAACGGCACCAGCTAGCATGGAACCCAGAAGTTAATGTTAAGAACTATGGACTTACTGGAAATATTGAAGAGCTATTAATAATGCATAGAGTGTTGCGAGATTGAAGGAAGAAGAAGGTGATTCATCAGAAAGAGAGACAGAGGCAGAATAGGAAGAAGAAATTGTTGTAACAGATTCTATAATTCATTCATTTTTGCCTTGTGTATGTCTGTTACAGAAAAACAGTACTATCCTGAAGAACTAATTCCTCATTCACTAATGTTCTCCTGGCCATTACACTTAAATTCTTCATCTCCAACGGTCACTTAATTCTTTCCAGAAGAGGTTTTCTTCTTAGTCATTGCTGCGTTTTCATGACTCCAGAATTAGACTTGTAACAAAGTAACAGCTAAAGTCAGGATGACTTGTCCACTTTACTTGACTTCTTGGAAGTTTTTAAAAAAATCAAAGGAACATATTAACAGCGTAAAAACATGTAACTGAGAAAGAATCAAAACCAAAATATCATAGAACTACACATATAATAGATGACAAGCCCATCAGAAGCTGGTGGGCATAACAGCTGATTAAAGGAGAAGACAAGGATTCATTGGTATGGTTGTTAGGATCTCATGCTTCGTCTCAGTTCACATACAAAACGAAGGGACTAATGGGGTGAATTGCAGATAAGCATAAATCAAGCTATTCAGTCAAGATTCAATTCGATTCATTGTGATTCATTGAATTTTAGGAGTCAACTCAGAAGCAAAATGCAGAAATTTAAAACAGATGGTAAGAAAAGTCTGGAGGCTAAAAAGAGCTTTCTGATTCAAGATTCAAATCTAGATTTGACAACCAGGTTCATTTGGATTTGCCTAGATCATGTGATTATAAGATCCTCACACATAGAAAACTTGAACGCACGCAGAGGGAAAACAACTCTTGCATTTACAAATTAGGCACATAACCTTGTAGAATGGCCCAACAACCCTAAGACGTATCATTCATCAAATCAAGCTATCCAGCAGAAGGAAAAACAACTATTTTTGACTGTATAGACAACAAAGTTAGAATCTCTATCCCACTGATCAGGTTCTCGAGAACCACTAGGAGCACTAAATCAAAAGGAAGGCAAGATCAAAAGGGGAAGCAGTTGTTGTATTTTCAGTTATTTCCATCCCACAGATCAAGTCCTTGTGAATCACTAGAAGCACATTTGGAGTAACGAAAGGTTGATCAGATATAGATCTCTAGATCTAAATCAAAAGGAAGGCGAAATCAAAAGGAGAGTTTTTGTATTTTCGGTTACATTTCTTTCTTTTACCATGATTTTCAGTTACAGTTCTATCAGCAAATGATATTGGAAGAACATGGAAAAGTATTGGACTTACCATCCACTTCAGATATGGACAGAAGCTTTCCATGAGCATGTAGAAGCTGCCTCAATGTCTGTGAGTGACACTTTTCAATACATTTCTCCCATATATCATCCAACTTGTCTGAGTTTTTGTACCTAAATACCTTATTTCCAGTCATTTCACCATCCAATGAAGCAGATAGAGCATTGCTATCCATCAATCGAGGGGGTTTGGCATTAAATTCATATTCCCCTTGGTGGCTGGAATGTCCATTTATTGCCCTGTACATGGAAGAAGGCGAACTTGATCTCCGGGGAAAATATTGAGCATCTGAGTTTGGCTTGTAAACATTGGATTCCTTTGAAACACTTGAAGGATCTTCCTCAGTTGTCCTGGAGCTCTGCCTCCTACTACTGCTTGACAGAGTGAGATCCATTGAAGGTGTGGAACCAAGCTGTAGAAGAGTTGCTGTGAACCATGTTGAGCGGTCACTTGAGATCCTTAGCTGTTTCTCAGCCTCTGAAAGAAGCCTCAAAGCATGCTTTAGTCTCTCCAGTTCTGCTTCAGTCACTAATAAAGCAGTCAAAGCATCCATCAAGATTAACAACATTCTGACAAAAAACTAGAATTGCAATTTATGCATATGTGGAAAACATATATGAACTTCTTTATACTATATAATAAATTTGTGAACTGATGCATCAAGGTCATACCATTCGAATCCAGAGGTTAACATCCAAATAAATGAACTAGTAACCTAGAAAAAAGGCCATTAAATCAGGTACAAAAATCACGTACTATCTTATTAAAGCTGAGCTAAATCTAATCTCATTAACTGACTCTGCACTAAGTTTACAAGTCTCTGCATAATTCTTATATGCATATGGATGAGCTCTAAGGCCACTCTATAAAAGCAAGGGAGTGCTACTCACAATTCTGTGTACCAATGAGTGAATCACCATGCTTGGCATAAACAACATTGTATGTCCCAGCAATAATATCCATAATGAGGCTGGCCAGTTGAGACATCAAAACCATTGGATCAATGCCAGAGTCCATCAAATCCCTGGCCCTTTTCACTGTTTCTGCAGTCTCTGAAGACATTGCTAATTCCAAAAGTTCCAGTAATTTCTCATCTGAAACATCCCCCACCTGAAAAGATTAAAAGTGCATATTGAGTCCAAGTGATTCAAGCATTCATCACACAGAGAGTCACAAGTATTGTCCAGTAGTTATATGATACTCGTTAATGATTCACCTATTAGTCTTCTCCCAGCAAGATTTGAAAATGATTTAAGGGAACCAATGGAAGCAGAAAATGTTAAAGAACAGATTGGTAGACAGAACTCACCAATTCATTTACAAGAGAAGTAGTTATCTTCTTCCCAAGCAAACTCAACTGGTCTAACATTGTTTCTGCATCTCGAAGTGAACCATCAGCATTCAAAGCAATCAAATCCAGAGCATTCAATTCAACATCAAGATTCTCCTCGTTAGAAATTTTCCTCAACCTTGCTACAATATCTCGATCTTTAATTTTGCTGAAGAGGTACTTCTGACACCGTGATTGTACAGTACGAGGTACATTGTCAGGATCGGTTGTTACAAATATGAACACAACTCGCTGTGGTGGTTCTTCAAGAAATTTGAGAAATGCCAGCCACATCTTAGAGGGCAACAAGTGACATTCATCAATAAGAAAAACCTTGTAACGTGAAGAGCCCAATGGAGGCCCATGCGAAATTTTCTTCAGAAGATATCTAACTTTATCAATTCCCTTCTTGTCGGTGCCATCAACTTCCCATAGATCCTTGGTCTTCCCAGAACTGGAATCATTGCATTCCCTGCAGCACCCACAAGGTTTTATTTCTTCAGTAGACATGCAGTTTAAAGCAGAGGCAAAAATCCTAGCTGCTGATGTTTTACCAGTGCCTCGTGGACCTTGGAAAAGATAAACCCGAGCTATTCTTCCCCTAGAAATAGCATTGATAAGTGACTGAACAACAATGTTTTGCCCAATCAGTTCACTGAAGAAAGCTGGCTTGTATTTCTGGCTTAAACTTCTGATATTTTGAACCGTGCCTTCATCTTCTCCGTCTCCATTTAAAGCCACGATCTCCAACCCGTCTTGATTCCTGCAACTGGACCACCTCCTACCATCCAATCTGCACAATGCCTCCAAATCAAGTTCCCCGTAGTTTGTAGAAAGCTCATCATCGCTATGACCAGTACCTATCGATGACCCTCCCATGCCATCACCACTGTCCGCAAGCAAAGGGAGAAATGCTTGTCTAGTTCTTGAACCAATTCTGCGCTTATTAGAAAGTGAACATGAACGTTGGCGTCTATGATACATTGACTGACTACCGCACAACATGCTACTTCCTTTTCTCCTTAAAGTATCTGAAAGGGAAGGTGAGCAACAACTACTCCCACATACACCTCTGTATCTTGGTGTCCGTTTGGACCAATAGCAAGGAATCCCACATCCATGGCGACCAGGTAAATCCAAGTGATCACCATCCTCGCCATCCCCGTCATTCATTGAGGTTGTGGTGGCGTCCCAAGATCCAACTGTGCTCGGGTTGCGATTACGGTACTTGTTATAAGAACTAGTTGACAATGCAGGTGTGCTGTGACAATAAGAAGAGTCCTCTTTTCGACTAGTTCTCAGAAATTTAGAAGGAGAATGTGACCAGTTCTTATGCTTAAGTTTTAGTAACAATGGTGATTCCCCAGAAATCTTTCTTAAATCCTCTGAATTACTATATTCTTCAGTATCATCAGATTGTTCAACAATAGCATCCCTTCCTAAACCTAAACTCAAACCCATTGAAGGATGGCCCTTAAGTAATCGCCTCAAGTTCATCTCTTTTTCTTGATATCTAGACAGAACATCCAGACGAGTATTAGTTTTCTTACCCTTTTTCTTGACGCCCATTGCTCTTCTCATGGATGGCGACACGAGATTTGCGTCTCTACGTCTGAAAATCATTGCAGCAGACCTTGTCTCGCCCAAATACGTGTCACTCTTCGAATCCCCGACGTTTCTTGCATCACTCAGGCTATCATCAAGGCTCTCTTGAACTGAACAAGACTCACAGTTATCATCAGCATCATTCCTTGGCAATGCGCTCTTCTCACTGGAATATTTCTGCGACTTCCAATTGTAAAGGAACACTTTTTTGTCGCTCCCATTATTATTGAGCACACTCTTGAAATGGGAACCCAAATGGGTGCTGCTATTGTTACTATGACTAGCAGTAGTACCACCATTTTGGATTGCATTCTCATTCTCAAAATGTTTCCAAGCAGAAGCAGAAGTAGAAGCTGCTGCTGCAGATCTAGCTGACTTCCATGAAGAAGTTGTACCTGGATCTCTCAAAACTCTAGCTGCCTTTCTGATTTGAGTGAGCTCCTTCTTTAAGTGAAGTCTGCTTGGATCAGAAAATCTCATTTCTGACATTTTTTTTTCTTTATTTTCAAAATTATTTGAGCAACGAAACAGGCACTCACTATCTAACTAACAAGAACCACTCTTGAGGATCAAGAAAAACAAAGAATTTGAATTTGAATTAGACCCACATTCCCATTTCTTGAATAATGCACCCCACATCAATCATTTGGTTTTAGAAAGAGTAGTGAAAATGGAGAAAGAAAGAGTGCTTCTTCTTCCTTTCTTTCTTTCTTTCTTTTTGGTGGGAGTGATAATTCCAGATCTGACAAAGAGTTTGTCTTTGATCACTTACTTGCACTATGATGATTCAGAAGAGTGGGGCTAGGCAATGAAATGAAAAATGAATGATCTCAGTAGTTGTGAATGTGATCGTATTTTACTCTCACTCTCTTTTTTACTCTCGCTCCCTCTTGCTCTCACCATGGTTGTCTCTTTCTCTCAGTAGGGTTTGCTTCAGTTAGCGCCCCAAATGAATTCTTTCTTGAAAGTTGAATTTGAATCTTTTGTGTCTCTCTTCTTCTGTCGCTTTGTTTGTGATGGAGAGATTTCTTTGGCAAAGTACATGAGATGTGATGAGCACAGAAATAGAAAGAAAGTAAAATGCGTATCAATGGAAAGCTATGGTAGTATTTTTCTAAAATCATTTTAAATATATTAAAATAATATTTTTTATTTTTAAGATTACATTAAAACAATTTAAAATTTTAAAAAAAATTAAATTTTAAAAATACCTTTTTAAACATGAAAACAAACACGCCCTTACACCTGAGTTCAAGCCTCAATTCTCTCTCTTTTTCCCTCTTTTTTTTTTTTTTATTACTTTGTCTCTTTCATTGCTAATTCCATTGGATCATGTTTTTCTTTTTATTAAAAACTCATATATTTTTAAGAAATTGAGAAATATTAAACTAGTTTTTTTAATATAAAAATAAAAACATTGTTTAATTCATTTAATATTTTTAATTGAAACCAAACATGTATTTTATTTCCGCGTAGCTGTTTATTAGAGAATTCAAATTTTATCTTATTTTTGGTTTGCGCTCGAAGTTTCTACACATTCCAACCTTCTCTTTATGGTAGAGGTATATTGATATATTTACAAGGCAACGTTTGGAAACGCGATAATGCATTGTTTGGATTCGTGATAAATCACGTTTTATAAAAAAAATTATTAAAAATTAATTTTTATATATATATATAGGATCGTTTTGATATGCTGATTTTAAAAATAATTTTTAAAAAATAAAAAAAATTATTTTAATAAAAACATAAAAACACTTTAAAAAATAACCGTAATTATATTCTCAAACAGGCATACTTGCATAACATCCTCTGAATTTTTTTTTTTTTTTATCAAAGGATTGTTCTTACAAGACCTCAAAAACCAAGCATTAAGGACGAGGTTTTTTTGCTTTTTTTATTATTTTTGAATTATAATCTCTTTAATCATCGATTGTCTCTTCCACAATAATAACAATGCCCCTTTTTTCCAACTTCGAAAGTAGTAAAGTGCTATTTTGGTAGAAATATATTTGATGCAAGGAAGGATATACACAGGACAAAGCATTGCATTCAGTAGAGCATCAAATAAATTTGTTGATTTATTTAGAATTGTGGTAGAGATTTTATTTTTTAAATTATATTTTGTTTGAAAATATATTAAAATAATATTTTTTTTATTTTTAAAATTTATTTTTAATATTAACACATTAAAATGATCCAAAACACCCAAAAAATATTTAAAGAAAAAAAATTAAATATTTTTAAAATCACAGTTAAATTACAACAACAACACACAACCTTAATACCATCACAACTTTCGCTTAACCTTACAACCATGTAATGCATTTGTGCTAGCTATCTTCAAATGATATTTTTTAGATTTTTTTTATATCAGAACATCAAGATCATAAAAAACACCTAAAAAATATTAAATTGATGCTTTTTTAGACGAAAAACAATTTGAAAAGCATAAACTATATATATATATATATATATATATTCTTTTATTATATGTTTGCATACCATATAAAATTTTTAGCTATATATATATTATATGTTTGCATACCATATATATATACCAAAACACCTAAAAAATATTTAAAAAAAATTAAAAATTACAAAAACAACACATAGCCTTAATACCATCACAACTTTCGCTTAACCTTACAACCATCTAATGCATTTGTGCTAGCTATCTTCAAATATGTTAGGATTTGGCATTTATTTATACATAGTGTATGTTTATTATTATGATGCATGGTGTTTTTTAATTAAAATAACATCAAAATAATATTTTTTAAATTTTTTTTATATCAGAAGATCAAGATTATAAAAAACACTTAAAAAGCATTATATTGTTGCTTCTTAAGACGAAAAACAATTTGAAAAGCATAAACTATATATATATATATATATCTTCTTTTATTATATGTTTGCATACCATATAAAATTTGGTGCTGAATAACGGGTCTTTAAGACTACATTGTGAACAAAATATACACATCTTAGTGACCAGAAATAACAGTATAGAAGTTGAAAAGTGCAACATAAATGCTCACCAACCAGTGGTGCAATTGAAACATTTTTTGTAGATAGGGATCAAACAAGAAATCTCGCAATAGTTGGAGGGCTTGAATGCAGTTTTCCCTAAAAAGAAAAACAAAATCATGGGCTGAAAGTACGAGTAACGAGATCATCTCTCTCTCTCTCTCTCTCTCTCTCTCTCTCTCTAGCAAGAGTAATGGTGATAATTGATAAGGATATTATCATGTTGAGTCAACACGATTTCAACACAAATCTCGTAATTAATATCAATTAATACCAATCAAATCAATATAGTTAAGGCCGCAAATCACTCCTGTCCTAATGTTGAGTTCAATAAAAAGCATCCCCACTCCTTTTTTTTTTCTTTTTTTTATCATGATTGGCCTAAGCTGTAACCTATGCTACATATGTACTTGCTCTATTATTTTGTCTAAACTTGACCCGGTAAGATTATGTAATTGGCCTGCCGGTGGAATAATTACAATTTAAGAGAAGGTTTCATCAGTCTCATCCTAGAATAATAATTTAAAATAATTATAATTTTTTATCTATCTTATTATGTTTGAAATTTTATAGGATTTTTCGAGATTATTTTTCTTAGAATAGTTGTAAAATTTTAAATTTTTATTTTGTTTTCTAATTAAAAGTGGTGGTGGTGGTGATTTTCGGTGTTATTCTCGAATTTCATGCTTCTTTTCTTTGTAAATTTGAATTTTTATTTTGTTTCTTAACTGAGGTAGAGTTTCTGGTCTATTTAAGACTTTGTAAACCTTCTAAAATTAAGGACCGGAGCATTGTTATTCTTGAAAAAATAAAACCTGCGATTTATATCTACAACCCTTTTACTCATTAAAATTCATGTGTTCTTTCTTTCTTTATTATTTTCTTTAACTTCCGCATGTTATATTAGAAGAGTTATATGAAAAAATATTTTAATTCAATCTAGACAATTCAATAATATTAATGATACAAAAATATATACATATTAATATACATAATGAATACATGATTGTCATGTATTAGGTAAATATGTAATGACAGGTTAATGCTGCTGGTTTAAATCATGTTAGAGATTTATTGTAGATTTTCTATGATTAATTTAACAATATGTCAGTAACAGAATTATTATTTAATCTTAAGATGGATAATCCATTTGTTTTAATCCAAGGGCTTTATAATTTTATAGGGATGGAGATGTAAAAAATCTAATAGAAAAGTCCCAGTTTTCTAAAAAGAAAAAGAACAAACTTTGATCTAAGTCAACATCTATTATTGGATCTTTTACAACTAATCATTGATGCAAATATATATCAATTAACACTTTGAATATTCACCATTAAAACTATTTTCCTATCTCTTTTTAGATGCAGTTAATTAGAAAACAAACAATCTAATTAATCTTATCTATTAAAAAAATCAAGAGAAACACCAAAAATCTAATCTAGTAGCAGTCTTAAGAGTTAGAGAGAGATAAAGCTAAATAATACAAGCACAAGCAATTATATTTAATTTAGTAGAGCATTCTTCCTAAGATCTAATGGTTTCTGATGCAACATATCATTAAACCATAGTTGCTTCGCAAATTAGAGAGATTAAACAATTACATATTTGATATCTAATATAGCATATATTTTGCAAAGAATAATAAACTAGAAGGTCTCTTAATAATTCAATGAGATAGTCATGAAAATAGAAATTGAAGAATATTCATACTCAAAGTATAAATTAATCAATGAAAACAAGTTAGATCTCATAGTTTTATTGATTCCAAGACTTTCATTTCCTTCAACCAATTAGAAATCTAACTACACAGGACCATGATGAAATCTTGAAGGAGAAAAACAAAAATAAAAAAGAGGGAAGACATAAGATAAAGGTCCCCTCTAATCTCCCCATCTCTCTTTTACATGCTTTTTTTCTTCTTAGAATCTATAAAATCTTCTAAAAATACTCACAATATTATCTTCTAATAATACCCATAAAATCTGAATAATTAATGAAATTATTAAATAATAAAATAGAGTCTTAATATAACTAGAAAAATGATGTTGTCAACTGAAATTGATGTACCAAATCTAGAAGCTTTCAAAAATAAACCACATTGTATTAGATTTGCAAACCATAGAATATTCCAGCATGTTAGCAGTACAAGTGTAGCGATTTTATGCTCAATTTAAACCTCGATGCAGTCAATATCACTCAAAACTCCAAACATGCGAATTGGATACATTTTCCTTAGGGTTCTATAGCATTTCAAATCATCTCAATCGGAGGTTCAATGAAAGAGTTATGATCATATTACAAAACAATGTTGACATTGTTTAGAATTGCCTAATTAACTTTGTTTTACCCTTAACACCTTTATTTGTATCTTAAATCAAAATATAAAAATAATTAGCACATTTAGACACCAAATAAGTGTAAAATACTAATTATTAAGGGAGAAAAATATGATATTTTGCATTCTCATCATGTTGTCTATAATAAATTTTTCTTTTACATTGGTTTAAGCTCACCTTGCCTTTCCTTGTTTAGGCAAGGTGCGTGGGACTGACCTCAAGACCCATGAAGTTATTTGTTTAATTTTAAAATAAATCTTTATTTAAAATAATAATTTTAATGCTATTTAAAAAAACCATATGATTATACCATGTTTTTAAAAGAGATTAGAACTTTTATTCTTATATTTGCAATAACTTTTTGAACAATGATATGAGATCCAAGAATTATATAATCTTTTATTATTATTTTTTATATGTTTTTCATGAATTAATTATTCTTTGATTTTTTTATTAGCCACATAAAAATTATAAAGTTATTGTTTTCTATTTCTATTTGAAATTTTCTTTTTACATTATGATAAGTTTTTGCATAAAAAACATTAATAAAAAAATGGAAGTTTTGACTTCATAAATAATTTGTTTCACTCCTTAATTTAAATTAATTAGATTCTTGCAAACATTTTTTTATCTTAAATTTTTATTAAAAAAACAAAGTTGTTAATAAAAAAAATATATTTGTTTTTGCCAAAACAAAGAAATACATATATAATGAATAGATATTTCAACTTAAAAAATACATTTCGTTTTTCAAAATTTAAATCTTTTAAAACTTTATAAATTTTTATTTTAATTATCCTGTAATTAAATAAAAATTAGTTTTGCGGTATTGCAGAGGTATGTATAGTAATATACGATAAGTAATATAAAGGAAATGTCTTTGCCGTCCGTAAACAAATGCCAAATCACAGGCACCCTTTGCTTTCTATTTGGTATACAGCTTGCCAAGTCAGAGGACGGCCATACGGTCAAGTTATTGTATCCCCTCTTACATTACCATGAATCCATTCTCTCTCTCTCTCTCTCTCTCTCTCTCTCTATATATATATATATATATATATATATATATATAAAATTCAATTTAAGTTTGATAAATATTAGAATAAAACTTATATAATCATTAATTTTAGATATCTAAATTAGCTCGAAATACGGTCAAGTTATTGTATCCCCTCTTACATTACCGTGAAACCATTCTCTCTCTCTCTCTCTCTCTCTCTATATATATATATATATATATATATATATATATATAAAATCCAATTTGAGTTTCATAAATATTAGGATAAAACTTATATAATCATTAATTTTAGATATTTAAATTAGCTCGAACATCTACATTAATAAAAAAATTATATTTTAATCCCTTAATTTCTTGGTCTTTATATTTAATCAATGTAATTTCAGATATTTACATTTAAATTCAAAAATTTTATTTTTATTACATTTTTTATGTTGAGAAATGAGATAAAGTCATTAAAAAAAATGGAAGAAAGGAAAAATTTTAATCTAATCATATTTAAGGAAAAAAAAAACTATTCAATATAGATTTTTAAATCTCTAATTATGTGGAAAAAATTACGTCGGAGCTTACAAATATTTTTTGATATGATTTGTTTTTTTTTTTAATTTGTAGACTTATTAAAGGGTATTTTGAATTGTATGTGAGGTTATTAAAGTTCTCCCGGTGTTTTTTTATATTGTTTTAGATAAAATAAGTTAAAAATTAAGATTTTTAGGTGGAAATACCCCCACAATTCTATTTTCTAAGAGCATCTCCAACCGAGAAGGTAAAAGAAGAGCCAAAAGGAAAATCTTGTACTTTTAGCTTTTTTATTTGTTTATGTCAACTCCAATTGGGTAGCTAAACTCATAGCTAAAATAGTTGTTGAGTATGGTAAAAGCTATTTCTATCTTTTTCTGTAGCAAAAGGCAAATGAAGACGTTGACAACCTTTTTTTCTCTGTTGATTTATATCCATTGGCCAACGTCTTCATTGTGTATCCGTTGGCCAACGTTAATGTTTTTCATTTAAAAGCAGAACCAACTGAAGGAAGAAGACAATATTTAAGCAAAACAGAAGGAAAAAAAAACTTACCTGCAAATTTCACTGTTCTCTCTGATTTAGAAAACAAGAATTAATTGTTCTCTGGTTAATTAATAACATCGATTGTGTTAACTAGCTGAAATCTAAAGGTATGTTTGCTTAAAGACTTTTTATTTTTTTTTATTTTTTTGCATCTCTTGATTTTTATTTGCTATTTGTAATGATTTTTATTTCTTGTTATTTTATGTTTTTGATCTAGGTTAAGGAAAACAATTTTAATTTATATTGTTATCTTTGATAAAATTGGAAGGAAGTAATAATGGTAGCTGATATTAATAAAAACATGGAGTGACATATCTTAAATTTATTTTTGATTGTCTATTTTAATTTGAGGTCAATTATATTTTGTCTTGTTAAAAATACAACTAAACCAAGTGATTAGATTAATTGTATGATTAGATTAATGTTAGAACAAGTAGAAGACAATTCTTATTATTAATTCACATGTATGGAAACTACAAAATTGATAGACATTGAATGTGAGCTTCTTTTACACCCTTTTATAAGGTTTTAACTTGAGTTTTTTTTTTTTAATGTAGATGGATTTAAATTTTCCAAGCTCTTTTACCAATTTTCTTATGAGCGAGTCAGAAGATATTCTTTCTCAACCAAGTGATTCTAATCAATTAATTAATGACTTAACATACTCGAATTTAAATGTTAATATAATAAAAAAAATCACACAGAAGTAAAAACTTCTCACCAGAAGAAGATTGTTTACTTGTCTCTGCATGGTTAAATACAAGCAAGAATTCAATTACAGAAGTTGAACAACAAACAAAACTATTATGGGCTCGCGTACATGCTTATTTTGTAGAAAATGGAGGAAACTTGAATAATCATTTTCAAATAAGCATCTCAAGTAGATGGCAAGAAATAAATAGAGAAGTCGGTAAATTTGTTGAATTTGTCACTTAAATTGAAAATCGTCAGCAAAGTGGAATGACCGAAGAATCAAGGGTAATTTTAATATTCATTTCCATGTTAAATTATTTAACACATATTTTAACATTATTTAATTAATTTATTTTTTTACCAGATTAATGATGCTCGGTAAATGTATGCTTCTTGTGTTGACAAACGATTTTAACTAGAACATTGTTGGGTTATCTTAAGAAAAGAACCCAAATGGTAATTTGAGCGTGCAAGTCAACATCAAAGGTCAAATAAGAAATAAAAAAGTCATGTCAATGCAAGTCCGGCTTCATCAACTCCATCTACCCCTAATTCTGTTAGTGTAGGAGAAGATAGTGAACCATTAATTTATCAAGATAGACCAATCGATCAGAAGGCTGCAAAGGAAAGACTTAAACGTAGATAAGGAAAAGATAAAGTTGGGGAGGTAACTGCAACAAATCTCTTACAACAATTTAGGGATACTCTAGTTGAAATTGAGGATCAGAAGAAACAAGACATGAAAATTATGTTAGAGCAACAAGCCATGATGATTCAACAAAGTCAAGAGAAACAAGAATTGGACAGCATTGAGAAAGAAGAACAAATTATAAAAATGAATATTTCTAATTTGGATCCAATTTCTGCAGCGTATTATGCAAAAGAGGGGTTTTAATTTTCAATTAACTTTGATTGATTTATTGTAATGTAATGTATTTTTAATTAAATATGTAGAAAATTCTTGGTTATTTTAAATATATTGTTATAAAATTGATATCAATTCATAATACTTTTTTGAAGTTCCTCTAACACTTAACAATAATAAGTAGGATTAATTAACTCAAAAGATAACAACTATAATGGGAAAAAAAACATAAAAAACTTTGAAAATTATGATAACATAAGAAGTTCAAATCTAAAGATTCTACTTGTTGCCATATTGTTCCCACAAATGTTCGATCAAATCTTCTTGTAGTTGAGAGCTAGTTACTCTATCCCTAATTTGATTATGAGTTTGAAGAAAATCATGTAGTTCTGGTATTTCACCATGTGACACTGATATAAAGGAATTGACTTCATGCTCATGGTCAAATCCAAGGTTCATTGATCCTTCATCCTCAATAATCATATTATGCATTATTATGCAAGCTTTCACAATATATGCAAGCGTTTCTTCATCCCAGTATCAAACAGGTTCACGTACAATTGCAAAACGAGAGTGGAGCACCTCAAATGCCCGCTCCATATCCTTTCTTGCAGACTCTTGCTTGCTTGCAAAATATTTTCTCTTTGCTTCTAATGGTCTTGGGATTGTCTTACAAAGGTTGACCAATTAAGATAAATCTCATCTGCTAAATAGTATCCCATTGTATACTCATGCCCATTAATTGTATAATTGACAGAAGCAGTACGACTTTCAGCAAGTGCAGCGAAGATAGTGATCGATCAAGAACATTAATATCATTTAATGATCCAGGCATTCCAAAAAAGACATGCCATATCCAAAGTTCTTGTGAAGCCACTGCCTCTAGAATTATAGTTGGTTCACAACAATGATCAGTATACATCCCATGCCATGCAATTGGGCATTTCTTTCATTTTCAATGTATACAGTCAATGCTCCCTAACATCCATGGAAATCCACGCTACTCTCCAATTGATAATAATCGACAAATATCGGTCTCGTTTGGTGCCCTTAGATACCAATCACCAAAAACTTCTACGATTGCTTTGACGAAAACTCTAAGACTTTCTATCGTAGTGCTTTCTCTAATTTGAAGATATGCATTAGTAAGATCTGCAGGAATACCATATGCAAGTATTCTGTGAGCTGCAGTTACCTTTTGAAGGCAAGATAAATTAAGAATACTAAGAGCATCTGTCCTTTGTTTAAAATATGGATTATGAGCTTCCACTGCATTTACGATCCGAAAAAAAAGACGACGACTCATCCTAAATCTTCTTCGAAATTGAGTTTCACTGAATTTAGGATTTTCAGCAAAATAATCATTATATAACCTTAACTCACCTTCTTTTCTATTACGATTGACAATATTGTGACCAAGAATAGAGCCACAATACCCTGTTCTCCGCCCTTGATTATTCGATTCTTCTTCAACAACCACAGCGGTAGCAACTTGAAAAGCGAACATAGCAGCGTCATCATTAAAATCAAAAGCATCATAAAAATTAAAATTAGAATGATTCATGATGAATTTTAATTAAATATATTTTTGATTGGAGAGAAAAAATGGAATGATGAGAAAAAATATTAAGGTATATGAGAATATTTATAGATGGATTATTTTTTCAAATTTTGAAATCTTAGAATGTTGACAGTCATTTTTTTAAAATTTGAATTTTAAAATTTAAAATGTTGGCGGTCATTTTTTCAAAATTTTAAATTTTAAAATTTAAAATGGTGGCGGTCATTTTTTCAAAGCATGAATTTTTCTTAAAAAAATTTGAAAATCAAAATTTAAAATATTGATGGTTTTTTTCAAAGTTTGAATTTGAATTTACTTTTAAGAAATTAAATTTTTAACAGTAACATATAAAACTGAAAATTAAAAATATTCATATAAATAAATTTTAAGTTTAATTTTAAATTATATCTTTTAACTTTCATATTATTTCATTAATTTTATATTACTTTTATAAATTACTCATATTAATTATATAATTAATAACATCATAATTATATTATATATAAAATATCTAAATTAGTTATATAATTATATTAAAATTAATTTAACATGAAATATATTAAAATATAAATGGTTTTTCTAAATAGCTTTTTACCATTGGAATGCACATAATAAAAAAAGCTATATTTATACTATTTAAAAAGCCATTTTATCAATTTGACTCTTCAATTTAGCTTTTTGCATTGGAGATGCTCTAACTATAAGAAATGACTTAAATTTGTTGTAGTGTACAATACACATTTACTTTGAAGAAATTTCATTCATTCATTTATTTCAAGTAAATTAAGCAGATGATGGTCCCGCTTAAGCTATGTTTGTTTTTGTGTTTTAAAAATATTTTTGAAAAAATATAATTTTTTTAATTTTTTCTTTACTTCAAATTAATATTTTGTTTTTGGTGTCTTAAGATAATTTTGATGTGCTGATATCAAAAATTATTTTTAAAAAATAAAAAAATATTATTTTAATGCATTTCTGAGTAAAAACTACTTTGAAAAGCAACCGCAACTACACACACTCTAAGTTTTTATAGGAGAAGTTGGATAATAATTAAGTATAACTATTAATTTAAATTGGTAATGGCTGAATAATTTTTTTTAATGTATATTCATTATAAAAACCTATATATAAATAGAAATCTGCAATATTTACTCATGTTTCATCATTTTTTTTCTTATTATTTTTTTATATTTTCAATCTAAGTTGTTTTGTTTATGCTTTTTTTTTTTATTAACGTAGGTGTTCAGGCCAGTTTACGTGCATCTCAACTAATCTCATGAATCCTGAAGTTAACAATCATGTAAACTTATAGTGACCATTATATTAGCAACCACAAGACTCGAATCTAAAACTATAAGAAAAGTAAACCCCTTGGTCTCAAGTTTTTATTATTGTGTCACTTACTAGATGGTTGTTTAATTTGTTTATGTTTTTGCGAGGCAGAAAGATGCATGAGGTTTTGAGAATATTATTAATTGTTGTTTTGCGAAATCTAAAAATAAAGAAAAGTTTCTCAATAAGAAAATAAAAACCAAACTTCAAGACACAGAGTCTCTTCTGATCACTCAAAATAAAAACAAATCCTGAAACAAAAAATAATAATTAAGAACAAATATTTTCAAGTGATCGCACTGGTTATATCATAAGATTTGATTTTCACTGGATGAAGGTGGAAAAAAACTCCTCACATGCACACCCACTCCCCCAAATACAATCAATCCGAGATGCTGAAGTTATTTTTAAATTTTCATTTGAAAATTATTTTATCCATGTTTTACTATGGGTTGGATATTTTTTTGATAAAAAAATAAACATTTAAGTTTTTTCAATGCATTTTTTTCTTACAAACAAATCTTAATTATAAATTGAAAAGCATGTACATGTATTTAACTAAATAAATAAATAAAACATTAATATTTCTATTCAACTCACCTTGTTGCGGGTCGAATAATATTTTTTTTCAAGGCAAAAGAAAAAATATACGAGTGTTATTAATATATTTTTTAAAATCGAGTAAATAATATAATTGTGAATAAAAAAATTGATGCTTATATTTAATAAAATAAAATAAAGACCATATGTTTTAATAAAGATGTATAAGATCTCAAATTAATTTTTAATGTAGTAGAAAAATAGAACAATATTACAATTGCTATAATGAAACACCATTTACTTTTAGTTTTGTATAATTAATGATTTATAAGAAAGTGTAAGCAAAAAAAAAAAAAAAACAAAAAACTAAAGATAAAAACAAAAACAATGGTATAAATAAGTCAAATGTAGAATGATAAATATTCTACATATAAAGAATAAAATATAATATTTGTTTTTCAAAAAACATATATAGAAAAAAAACTAAAAAAATATTACAAAAAAATGAAAATAAGAAAAAAAATTGGTGATAAATAGATTAAGTATAAAGTGATAAATATACCAAGTATAGTGAAAAAGAAAGAAAAAAATCTAAGAAAAATTTCAAAAAAATAAAAGAGATTTGTCATAAAAAAAATTAGAAAAAATTCCAATTATGTAATTTCTACCGTGAAAAAGGATTTCATATATATATATATATATATTCAATTGAATTCTTGTGGCTCAAGCGGCAGCTAGCTTTTACACGACCATGAGAAGATTATATGTATATGGTCTTTGAAAAGTTATAAATTATAATTTTTGAAAATAACATATAAAAAGAAATTATGATATTAGCTTTTTAAAATATCATTATATAGCCTCAGTCTAAAATAATGATATTAATTTCCAAACGGGCACTAAATGGTACCCTTTCTTGTTTCTTGACAGGAGAAGTCCAAAACAAACGAGACAGGCATTGTTCGTCTGCATATATTTGTTAAAGAGCAACATTTTTGGTTAATTAAAGCCACCAGAGAACTTGTCCAAGCATTGACAGCTACGGCATTCGTCCATTCATTATAATGCAAAAACTAGCTAGCGCCTCCAGATCATGTCG
>Ga0325414_1001271_pt1 | contig 23934 bp, 18 predicted proteins | sample PopdelMetagenome_8_FD_206183 | JGI IMG/M metagenome (GOLD analysis project Ga0325414, IMG submission 206183) | Populus deltoides microbial communities from Bellville, Georgia, United States - Leaf-PdKOR-R3 | ecosystem: Host-associated > Plants > Phyllosphere > Phylloplane/Leaf | place: USA... | reverse complement strand
TGATTTGTTGTTAACATAAGTTATAATCATGAATGCCTGACAACATTTACAAGTATTAGCATTATTCGAATAAGATAACTAATGTAATCATGTTAACAATTTATAATCTGATTGGAACCTCCTTTGAGTGTGGTTTCTAATTGAATAAAAAAGGTTTATACTATACTTATTTGAAATACCATTAGTGGATCCTCTAACCTTGACATTTGTTGTTATTGTTGAATCCTTACGTTAATCTTGCATCTCAAAGTTCTCATCAACTTCTTCTTCTTCTTCATCTTTATTATTATTATTATTATTATTATTATTATTATTACTATTATTGTTGTTGCTATTGTGTTATTGTTATCTATAATTTATACAATTAACCTCCCTGTGGTTCGACCCCGGTCTTACCGGGTTATTTATTACTTCGACACTCCTGCACTTGAGAGAAGACATCAATCTTTTGGTCGTGTCAACAAGCACTAGTTCTGGAATTGCAACCTCTGCCAAAGCACCTTTGGTATGTATATATTGGAGAAGCTTTAACTTATCCCGTGATAGTCTTTGCAAAGCTGTCCAAAACAGAGGAAGAAAAATTGCTGAGGGTGTTGAGAAAACATAAGGCAACTCTCGGGTGGGTATTGGCAGCTATCAAAGGCATTAGTCCCTCCATTTGCATGCACAAAATTCTATTAGAGGATGTAGTCAAGTCAATAGTAGAACATTAGAGAAGGCTTAACCCAACAATGAAAAAGGTAGTCTGAAAAGAAGTTTTGAAATGGTTAGATGTTGGTGTTGTTTATCTAATCTTTGATAGCTCATTGGTGAGCCTAGTTCAAGTTGTGCCAAAGAAAGGAGGAATGACAGTGGTAAGGGATGCATATAACAAACCGATGCCTACTAGAATGGTAACTGGATGGAGGATTTGCATGGATTACCGAAAGCTCAACAAGGCATGTAACAAACCTGATTTCTAACATCTTTTTTCGCGATACATTGGAAATTTTCAGGTAATTTTTTTTTTTGATATACCGGTTCCACCAAATTTCTACCAAAATTTCGGCAGAGTCTCCCCTATACTAGGAGGTCCCAAGTTATCGACAAAATCATATTACACTTCTAATTTTAATTCACATTCTGATCCAATCATCCTGGATCTCAACCCAACTCATCATCATCAATACAACACATGTTATTCAATAATGTCATATAATGTAATTCAAGTGAAAGATTCGATTTCAACTCTAAACAAGCATGGTTAAATAGGTACTTAAAGTTACAAACATTAGATTAAAGTCATACATTCAAATTTACGGATTAATATTACATTTCAAGTTTTAGGATATAAGACTCTTAATTTACAAATAATTACATGGTCAAAAGTAAAAGGTAATTAAACCAGTATCATTCCGAATGAACCTTAATGGACCTGAAAATAGAAATTAACGTGTACACATAAATATAAAAAGGTTAGTAACAAACAACAACAATGATAGGTAATAATCTCCATAGAATTTCTTTTGAGACATAAAATTAGGTATAAACCACTTTTACAACATGCATTTTCAATCTATTACCAATATTCATCTAATATCCTATCCTATTTGTTGAGAATAATTTCATCTTGGAAATCTCAACACAACTCAACGATTTTCGAACACCATCTTCTTATAAATCAATTCTCACTTTATACCAAGACATTCCTCTCTTGGTATCATTAGCTTATGTCATTCATTTGGAATAACTAATCAATATTTTCCCTTTTATTTTCTGGAAGGTAATTGCTGACACTAATAAATCTCATTAGTATCATTAGTCTTCTAATATTGGGTAAGATTAATCAATTACATTCATGTACCGATATTAACACAACCGATTAGTATCATTAACTATTCTTATCTAGAGTATCAAATCTTATTCATATCTTGTTTACCATCAAAGTTGCCAATGTCAAGAACCCTTGACATCATTGGCCTCCTTACATGGAGTAGTTAATAACACCAGAAATGGTTGCCGATACTAATGTGACCCATTGATATCATTCTTTCTTTCTTTTTTTTTCTTTAACATCATATGCATTATAACCACTATTGCTAAGTATCATTCACACAAGAACTTAGTTATTGACACTACGACCATAATAACATAATTAATTTGATACATAACAACGCACACAAGTCACTCCTATTCGTTCAAACATTATCATAACTAATAGAGGTATACCGTTGCACATAAGGTACTCTTATTCATTTTAATATCATCGAAGCAATAAAACAATAAATTCTGAAATTCATCAATAAGTTTACAAAAATTAAAAAGGCAAGGTGCGATACACTTGCTTCTTTCACATAAATTATTTAAACACATACACATCATCAATATACATATATAAATCGAGCATCAATAATTTAATCATAATATACCATCTAACTTGGCAGTCAATACAGTAGCGCCACTAATTCTATTCAAGCCAGCTAGTCTACTATATTTTCGTCGACATAAACATTCACAGTTACACAAGCATAAATACATTTATAGAAAATACCATTTATTTAACTCTAACAAGTACTGTAAAAAAAAGTCTCATGCTACTGAACATATCCTGCAATCTCTCCTGTATCATTAAAGATACATATCAAATGTGGCTCCACCATAATTGGAAATTCCATTCTAAAATTCATTTAAATTAAAAATTGCATGACACATGCATTCGTATATTTATTTATTTATTTCCTTTCCTTTCATGACTTGTCTTTCCAGGTTGAATATCTTTAAACATGGCCTAACAATTTTATTTTTTGTTTTTTTTGTCTACTCAACCCATCATGTACAGACTTAGTAACTTCATATCCTTACATTTATTCATGCCATTGAAACTAATTCATTTTCCTTATCAAACCAATTCTTGGCCAAATGACCTTATTTTTTATTTATTTATTTTCATGATGAGTTTTTTAATTCTTTTTCATAAGTCCACTTTACTTCATCTTAAGTAAATTTAACAACATATTTTTCATCATAATTCCATACATGCCTTAATTTAACCTTTTTCTCCCCTTTTATTATCCATTTGGACAACCTTAAAATTCTATAAAAATTAAATTTTCCTCACATTAATCTATTATTTCAAATATAACACAATTCATTTGGCATTCAACAAACCACAATCCCATAAAAATCCCCATAACATTAGGTTGAATAAACTCCAGTTCAAGATTTATATCTTTGGTTGAATTCCATATTATGATGAGAATTTGGATCCTTTTAAAATTCTTCTAATTGACACTCTACCTAATTTTCTTTATACACATAAATGCATCCATACCTAATTTAAATAGAAAATGAATCAAAGTCTTATCTCCTTATTTCTTCTTCATTTGGCCGAATGCCTTCATTCATGGTGAGGGATGATTCCCTTTTTAATTATTCTAGATAAACCTTTACCCATTCATTTCATATCTATTCACACTAAAATCAAGGGATCCAATTACAATTTACCCAGGGATTTGATTACAAAAATACAAAACTCCAATGACCAAATCCAAAATATACATTTTGAATAGGAAAACAATGCAATTTCAGAGGCACTATTCATTGTCTTCTTCATAAGCCGTTTCAGCAGACAGAGGAACCGTTTTAGCAACAAAAGCCGTAAATTTCTTCAGTTATGGGGAACTTTTAACAACTATTATCCCTCTACACATCGTTACCATCACCAACCGTTACCACTATAATACTGGTCCCGAACGTCTTCATTATCAGAAAACAAATGCATGTAGTTTTGGCTATAAAAGCCAGAGGGGGAAACAAAGCAAGCAAGGGGGGAAGAGCTAAAAAAAACAAGAGGGAGAAGAGGAACTAAAAAACCAGAGGAGGGGAGAAAAAGGAAAAAATAAAGGGGAAAAGCATAAGAGAGAGAAAAGAAAGAAAAAAGAGGGGAACTGAGGGAAGATAAAAGAACGAAGAGGAGGGAAACAGAGAAGAAAAAAAAAGGAAGGAAAGGAAAAATGGGGACAAAAGGAGATAGAGAGGGGAGAAACTAAAGAGAGCAGAGAGAAGGAGAACCAAAGAAAAAAAGCATGGGTAGAGACAGAAACAAAAGAGAAGAAGGGAAAGAAAACAAAGAGGGAATGATAGAGAGGAGAGGTTGAAACAGAAGGGGAAGAAATGAGATTTTGGGGAGGCAGACAAAATAGAAAAAAAGAAGAAAGGAGGTTAGAACAGAAGCAGATGAGAAAAGGAAAAAAAAAAACCAAAGGCTGGTGCCTCTGCACGGGGAAGAAGAAGAAAAGACAAAGCGCCACCGCCTGTCGCCACCCAGTGCCACCGTAAGCAATCACCAGAGACAACAACCCCGATCCCTCATTCTAGGTAATCTTCTCCCCTTCTTTGTTGTCCTCCTTTGCATGCAGAACGTGAGCAATTCACGTTCTGCAGATTGCTCACATTCTGCAGCAAAAGAAATATAATTAGAAGCACAGTAACAGTCCGACTGTACGACATGATCAATGTTAAAAGATCCTAACATATCCTATTAATCTTAGGGTAATTTTTTTTTAATTTACCAAAAATTTGGCAGAGTTTCGTTTGTATTTAGAACATCTCAAGTTATCGACTACTATCAATTTACTCAATCAACCCATCATCACAAGGTCCCATAATTCTTGACCTTATATCAAACATCATAATTCAACACCTCATACAATCCACATAATATATATATCCTACGACTAAGTTCAATATAAACATAGTCCACATATCATATCATAAAATTTAAAAGAAAAGGAATACTAACTTGCAAAGAAAGCATTTACAACATAATAAGTGTTCTTTAACATTTCAAAAGGGTTAATTACAAGATAACTAAAATACTACATGCTAAGCTGAACTTTTATAAATACATCAAGATTTTCACAAAAGTATACTACATAAATGCGTTAATTCTCTTTTGTTTAAGTTAAATATTTACATAAGCTTGACAAAGTAGAGTTCTAAACTAATGATCTCCCTGGATATTTGATGGACCTGTTACATAAATAAACATACCATTATGTTGATAAAGAAATATATATATATATATATATATATATGCTCATGTAATGTATACGAATGAAGTATTAATTTTCTATCGGATCCATAATAATTCTAATAGAGAACTTATATTTTGCTTGTAAATCTTTTAAACCCAATTAACACTCATTTGCATATTCTTAATTTGAATAATCTTATTTACTTGCATGAACTGGGTGACTTTGCAAAGTGTAATCTTGTAATTCATTTCTTGGCAATCCTATCACGGATGCCATTAGCCGAATCTAATCTTGTAAATGTAAACCCCCGGTTGTAATTTTTCTTGGTATTTAAAAGATAAGAAATTTAACCAATAGTAAAATGGGTTAAATTAAATTAAAGAAACCTAAATCAAGATAATAATAGTGAAATTAATGACATGAAAAGTGAATATAGTACTAAATTATTGAAAAGAAAAACATTTGTGAGGACAAAATGAATACGTAAGATCAAAATAGGTCAATATTCAAATAACAGAAGGTTGAGAGTTTATGTACAAATGATAAAAAGGGGTGTGGATAAATGTGCAATTAACAAGATGTTAGAACTATAAATATCATTCTATTTTCTCTCTTGGAGAAACGGGCAAGAGTAAGAGAGAGTTTAGAGAGAGGCTGGAGAGAAGACATATTGATGGCAGAACATCCGACAGCTATAACTCCACCTTTCACCGTTGGATCAGAACGATAATCGGATATGTTGTTCTTATTCATGTCATGTACATTGTCACTGGAAGGATTTTCTATATCAGTCCCCGTTTGAGAGATATCGAGGGAGGAAAATATCTAGGAAAAAACACTTCTTGACAGTCTTCTTTGTTGTCTGTTTTCCCCTTCGTCCACCATTGGATTAGGTTATAATTTGGATATGTTGTTCTTCTTGATTCTGTCTAGATTCTGAACGGTGAGATCTAAAACAAACATTCGGTAAAGAAGTTGTGTATCTCGCACGGTAGGTCTGCAAGTTTGAGGTCAGTTCGGTCAAACCCATATTTCTGAAAATTTCACCATTTGATAAAGTTAATATTTGGATATGTTATACTCATAATAATGCATTATAACTTGACAGTATGGATTGTTTGGAATATTATTCGTTTATTATTTATGGTTGATTGAAACTGTTGTCAAGGATTGTGTTTAGAAGAATATTATTCGGAAAGTTTGTAAAATCAATAAGAATGTTTTATTTTGACGTTAAGAGGGAAGATTGAAATAAATAAGATAAATTGGCTCTTATAAAGATTTTTTTTTACACTCTTAAACCATATGTAATATGGCCAGGGTTGAGATAAAAGAGAAAAAGTTAAATTGGGGATGTTGTGTGTAAATGGAAAGGTTGATGAATCTGGATAGATTCGTCTCCTAACTTTTAGAGAGAATTCGAGTAGAAGGATGAGAGAATTAGGATGAAGTTTCTTCATAGTAATTGTAGTTTTGGATGTTAGCTAACTAAGAAAATTGGTCTTGCTTAATATGGAGCTGTAGAACCCCAGCTATGGGTCATCAACCAAGATTGGGTCCTGACAGACCCTGTAGGGTAGTGTTTGTTGATGAGCAATTTTAACTATCTGAGAGGCAGAACTGGGTTATCCTTCCTTCAGAGAACTTGTAGCCTTGTGTCTTAGCTTTCCAACAAGACTAATCTTGCTTGAAACGGAGTTCTATAAATCTAGATATAGTTAAAAATCTGATGAGTGTTCAGACAATAACAGTTCAAAGTTAGACAATAACAGTTGGATAGTAACAATTGAAAATTGGACAGTAACAGTTCAATGTGTAGACAATAACAGTTCAAAGTTGGACAGTAATAGTTCAAATGTCTAGACAGTAATAGTTCAAAGTTGGACAGTAACAGTTCAATGTGTAGACAGTAACAATTCAATTGTGTATACAGTAACAGTTCAAAGTTGGATAGTAACAGTTCAATGTGTAGACAATAATAGTTCAAATGTCTAGATAGTAATAGTTCAAAGTTAAGTAGTAACAGTTGGTCAGTAACAGTTCAATGTGTAGACAATAACAGTCCAAATGTCTAGACAGTAACAGTTCAATGTTAGACAGTAACGGTTGGACAGTAACAGTTCAATGTGTGGACAATAACAGTTTAATATATGGACAGTAACAGTTCAAATGTCTAAACAGTAACAGTTGGATAGTAACAATTGGAAATTGGACAGTAACAGTTCAAAGTTAGACAGTAACAGTAGACTTTTACGTGGATACTAAATAAAAAGAATTGAGTCCTACGAACACTTGCATATTGAGATACTAACTCTGAAAATATACATGATATATGTATGTATGTTATTATGAGGAAATGAACATGCATAGTAAGTAACATATGAGTAATGGATGAATATGGATTCTCTGTAATATTAGCCTGAAGGAATGATAACTATGGTTGGATAAAGAATGACAACCTTAATGGGTGTAATGAGAAAAACATAAGATATAAAGAAAGAAATGATTGAAAGAAAGATTTATTAGCTATTGATATGATTATTATAAAACATATCCTTAAATGAGGAAAATTTATGAGATGAGTCTGTGACTGCAGGAGGGACCACCGGTGTGGTGCAATAGTAGCAATAGGGGAGCACAAGTAGAACTTCTACTGCAGGTAGGTGGCTTTCACCTTTCTTTTAAATAATGTTGAATAATGAAAATACTTTATCATGAATGTTATTGTATTGTGTAAATTCAGATATCAGACTGTCAAATGCTTAAATGTTAACAAATGATTAGCTTTGGCTAATGGCATCCGAAGGGATGACCGGGGCCAACGAATGATTATCTTTGGCCAATTGCATTCGAAGGGATGATTGGGACAAACAATTGATTAGCTTTGGCTAATGGTATCCGAAGAGATGGCCGGGACAAATGAATGATTAGCTTTGACCAATTGCATCCGAAAGGATGACTAGGACAAACAATTGATTAGCTTTGGCTAATGGCATCCGAAGGGATGGCCGGGAAAAATGAATGATTAGCTGTGACCAATTGCATTCGAAGGGATGACTAGGACAAACAATTGATTAGCTTTGGCTAATGGCATCCGAAGGGATGGCCAGGACAAATGAATGATTAGCTCTGACCAATTGCATCCAAAGGGATGACTGGGACACACAATTGATTAGCTTTGGCTAATGGCATCTGAAGGGATGGCCAGGATAAATAAATGATTAGCTCTGACCAATTGCATATGAAGGGATAACTGCTACAAACAATTGATTAGCTTTGGCTAATGGCATTCGAAGGGATGGCGGGGATAAATGAATGATTAGTTTTGGCTAATGGCATTCAAATGGATGACCAGAACAAATGAATGATTAGTTTTGGCTAATGGCATCTGAATGGACGACCGGGACAAACAGTTGATTAGCTTTGGCTAATGGCATTCGAAGGGGATGGCCGGAGTGAGTGAACAGTTAACCTCGAGAAATGATGTCGTAAGAGAATGGCCGGATTTAAGATTATAGCTAATTGTAAGAATTGGTGCATATATATATACTGCAAGTTGTGTATATCAAGAACATGAAGGAACTACAAATGTCACGCTTCAAGCATGAGATAATGTTAATACTTCATTAAACTGTCAATCCGTTTTCTTATTATTATTATAAAGTAATTGCATTCTTGTAAATGTTTGTACTGCAGTAGGGACGTCATACCAACAAGGTGCCTAGGAAACCCAATACACGGGAACCTATTTTTGCAAGGAATCATGTAGTTGCATTCTAAATCATGATGTATTTTATATGAATCAATGTACTAAATGTATAACTATTATTAGATCCTTTTAGATTAAACTCGTGATGACTATTTGTAGGATAGATTACAAACTCATGTTTATGCATGTATATTTTAAATGCAAACTTCTAATCATGCAAACATAATATTATGAGTTTATGTAAGATTCACTTTTAAATGAAATGTTGATTGTTGTTGATGTATGGATTGTATATTGATGATTTGAAGGGAACATGTCCGCCGATGACCGACATGATGTGTGTTGAGTACAAAAAAAAATTTACTGTTGTTTTGGGCTTGAAAAGCCGGGTTGTTACAGTAAATCATCTCCCGGCAATCCTATCACGGATGCCATTAGCTGAAGCTAATCTTGTAAATACGCTAGACTTTATTTACACTGAACACGATATTTATTGTAATTGCATTCACCAGAAGAATTTTGAATTGTATAAGTGCAAATAGGAGGAAAATCACGCACCTGCTTCGTTTGTCTCGTGACCTCCCCTAACAGAAGATCCAATCCTGGTTGCTCCTCCTGAATCACAAGGAAGTTTTTGGTTATGATTCCTTCAAGCCGATATTATAGAGAATCCATATTCATCCATTACTCATATGTTACTTTCTATGCATGTTCATTTCCTCATAATAGCATACATATATATATATATCATGTATATTTTCAGAGTTAGTTTCTCAATGTGCAAGTGTTCGTATGACTCAATTTTTTTATATTCTTATATATAGTATTCACGTGAAAGTCTACTGTTACTGTCTAATTTTGAACTGTTACTATCCAATTGTTATTATCTAGACATTGAACTGTTACTGTCTAGACATTGGACTGTTACTGTCCAACTGTTATTATCCAACCGTTACTGTTTAGACATTGAACTGTTACTGTCCAATTTTTACTGTCTAGACATTGAACTGTTACTGTCCAACTGTTACTATCTGAACACTCATTAGATTTTTAACTATATCTAGAGTTCTAGAACTCCATTTTAAGTGAGATCGATCTCGTTAGAAAGCTAAGACACGAGGCTACTAGTTTTTTGAGGAAGGAGAACCCAGTTCTACCTCCAAGATAGTCAAAATTGCTCATAAACTAATCAGTTCTACTGCCCTACAGAATCAGTCACGACTCATTCTCGGTTGGTAACCCATAACTGGAGTTCTACATCTCCAAATTGAGCAAGATCAGTTTCCTTGGTTAGCTAACATCCAAGTCTACAATGTCTATGAAGGAACCCAATCCTAATTCCCTCATCCTCCTACCTGAAATCTCACCGAAAGTCAGGAGACGAGTCTGTCCATATTCGTCACCCCCCTTCCCTTCACACAATACTTTCATAAACTACATACCACACATGAATTAACTTAATTTTAACAACAAATACTTTTTCCCCAATTCATGTCTAAGAACCCTAACCTATAATTCAATATCAAGGCATCAATTCATTATCGAATTTGAAATGAATATTTAAGATCATGTTTAGAACACCTTACCCGGCCCGGTACAAATTGAAGATTTTCAACTCCCTCCTTTCTTTTCTTCTTGTTCAATTTTCTTGTTAATCCCTTGCACACAAGTGTTTATCCCATCTATAAACCCTTAATCTTGGATGGGTTCTTGATTGCAAGAATGGATACAAAACTCCCTATTTTCTTTCCTTATGGTTCCTGCAGATTTTTTGGTGAGGAGATGGTATTTATACTCTATAATTTTTCTTATTTGCATTTAGGCGCCCTTTTTCTTTAAGTGTATTATTCTCTTCAATTACATCTAACCCTCAACGGTACCGAGTTTATTATAATGTCTCGAATTATTTCCCCCGGAAATTTATATTCAAAAATTTTTGAATTCATGTTTTTATTTAACCATATGCATGAATTTCTTTACTTTTATTTATTTATTTATTCTTGGGGTTTACAGCTACTCCCGTCCCTGCTTTCCACAAATAAAAGACAAGAATTCCTTGTCCTCTTATTTTTTCAATTTTTCTAGGATACCACACACATTAGTATTTGGGAGTGGATTTTTTTTCGCCACGACGCCGCACACATGCGATAATATATATGCAAAAAGAAAAGGCTTTATTTGATGAATTGGTAGTTGCTGGCCGGCTAGTTTTGCTAGAGGATTTTAATTTATATGTTTTTCATGGTCTTTGAGGTGAGTTGAAATACTTGGTAACCAGCCTCGTGACCAAGGTAGAACCTTTTTCGTATGCAGATCTTCATAGTCATCTCCTTACTCATAAGCTCCTTCACAAGACCTCCTGTAAAACCTTTGGGCAAAAAATCATAAATTTACTAGTTTCATGTAAAATAAAATTCATAACTCTCGATTGGGTTATCAGAAAATTCTGAAAATTTACGTGAAGCCTTCTAATATGATGCCTTAGCTTGGGTTAAAATTTTTGAATTTTTAGAGAAATTCAGAAATTTGACGAAAAATCATAATTTGACTAGTTTTACGTTATTAGATGTAATTTTCAATCCAACCATCAGATTAAGCTAAAATTTTATGAGAAACCTTAAAATATATTGAATACATTCTGGTTAAAATTTTAGGATGAACAGAGGTTGGTAGTGCTAGCAAAAAAATAAGGACCGTCAAATAGAAGCAAAAAGACTCATTAAGGGTAAAATGATTATTTTCCATTAAAAATAAAACAAATCAGCTCCTTTTTCTGCTATAAGCTGCTGACTGGGCAGAAAGAAAATGTGGAAAGAAAAAAAAACAAAGAGAATAACGTTATAAATCAAGAGAAAAACAAGAAAAAGATGTGTGCTTGCGACCAAGGTTTGTTTTCTTGATAAATTTCGGTTTCAATTGATTTTGTTTACTAGTTTAATTTCTTCCATAGTTTAGATCATCACAAATCAAACCCTCCCCCCCCCCCCCATATTGCATATCATCTAGCATAAAAATCTAACTTGAATCTTCCTCGTGGGATCGACCCCTCGCTTGCTCTATACTATCTTGTGTGTTGTGTTTGAAGCTAGAGTAACTAATTTGTGCGACCGCGACATCGCAACATTACACCTCCCTTCAATCCATAGGTGTTGTTGACAATGCTCCTTTGCTACCCATGTCAGGTCAACCACCATCAGCTCTTGTTGCCTAATAACAATTCTCTGGTTCCTATAATATTTTACTAACATGAAGCAATTCAGTATTGCTTCACCAATTGTTATAGTTACTGAGCTTAGAATTTAAGTTTTGAGATTTAGGAGTTGTTCATTATTTTTTAGGCATTAAGGTCCATCCTACCACTATGGGTATCATGCTATGATAAGATAAGTATATTTTTGACATCCTTCATATAGTAGGTATGTGTTTTTGCAAGCCTATTGATACTCCTCTTTCTACATCAAAGGTTGTAGTGGTATCCGCTTGCTTGTTTTAGGATTCTACGCATTTTCGACAAATTATTAGTGCTCTTCAATATCACACTTTTACTAGACCAGAAATTTATCAGTATATGCATACTCCTATAGATGCATATTAGGCTGCAGTTAAATGTATTTTGTGTTATCTTAGAGGTACGATTTCTTTTGGTCTCCATATCACTCGTAGCTCTTCTTTTTTCATTGCATGGTTTTACAAATGTTGATTGGGCTAGTAATATTGATGATCATAAATCTATGGGTGGATATCTTGTATTTTGGTCATACATTGATTTCTTGGAAGTGAGGCAAACAACGCACGGTTGCTCATTCTTCTACCGAAACTAAGTTTAAAGCCTTAGCCGATGAAACTTTTGAGGTTATATGGCTTCAATCTTTATTGTTAGATCTGCATATTACTCCTCCTTTTGTGCCTATAATTTGGTGTAATAATTTGAGTGCTACTTATTTGTTTATGAAACCTATCTTCCATGTTCATACTAAACATTTTGAGGTTGATTATCATTTTGTACATGACAGAGTTGCTACGAAGGCCATTCAAATTCACTTTATTTCTTCCAAGGATCAACTTGTCGATGTTCTTACCAAGCCCCTTTCCATTGCTTCTTTTATTGATCTTAGGTGTCGTGTATGAGCGCGCGACGTTAGGGTAAAGGATTTACCGCCTAGTTTTATAGCTAAGGATAAAAATTCATTTGTGTGAATAAATCTTGTGTTTCAAATTTATTATGGGCTTATGTGCCCAAATGAATTCTTATGGGAAGGGTCTAGGTAGGTGCCTTGACAAGGTTCACCTATCTTGGAAGGCGAAAAGGTTTTCCACAGCTCATATATTGTGGTAAAAAATACTTACAATTAAAAATGGTGAATATTCGAAATAATTTTTAGAATTTTATAGTCAATTCCTGATATTTAAATAGCAGCCTACTTATAGGTTCAACATTTATACCAAAATATTGAGCATTAATCCTCATGAATTAAAATTTTAGAGATTATGAAATATCAGCCAAATTTTCATGAATTCAGTAAACTAGTTATTAAATCCAAAATGCATGCAAATAAATAAAAAGATTATTTTTTGTGCTTTTTTTAATATGCTAACATATGCAAATATAGTTTATTTTTTAGAGACTTTGTCACATGCAACACGCAAAAAAAACATTCATATTACTATATTTTAGGTTATTTTTTTATTTTTAGTTATTTTTTGTATTTCTATAAGGCCATATTTAAGAAGACCAATTTTTTAAATACAAAAAACCACCCAAAATATGCATAAGGGGTGTTTGCCAAACACACCCTTAAAAAAAAACTTAACAAAACAATGGCAAACCAAACAGGGTATATATGACTGACTCGGTTTTGACCTGACTGGGTTGACCCGACCGAGTTGACCTGAAAAATCTAAAAAACATTAAACATTAGAAAACATAAAAGCTAATTATTTTCTTAAGCAAAACGAATCAAAACACAAAAAATGAAGAACACGAAGACACTCAAATTGAAACCCAGCAATGTAAATATCAAACTAGACCAAATTTCAAGCAATAAAATGCAAGATTTTATTCGCAATTAAGCATAGATCAAGAATTAAGTGTTATTTTGCTTCAATTATTACTTAAACATCATGATGTTTTTGTCAAAAATGAGTTTCAGTTCAAAACGGAAACCCTCAGATTAAAATCCACAAAAACATGTTATTGGTTCATTAAAACCTTAGATTATTTACTAATAATGATACGAACTTGCAGAAACCAAAATTGAATCAAAATAAGACCTAAGACTAGCACCCCAGACAATGTTGTTCCGATGAAGATGAAGAACATGAATTGAGATTGCCAAGAAAACCCAACATACAATGTCAAACCTAGAAAACACATTTTAGGCCTCCAAACCAAACTCTTTTAACCTCAACAATGCATATTATCATAACCAAATATACTTGAATAAGAACTAATAAAAACAACAAATCATCAAAATCATGTAAAATATTCCAAGCTTCAAAACTATCAACTTAAAACAGCCTATATATCATGCAATTTAGATTCAAAATGTCTTCCTAAACCTTTAATAAGAACCAAACAAAACTCAGAAACCCAGAAACATGCATCAACCAACATAGAAAAAATCATAAACTTGCTGCCATATTTGGCAAATTTCAAATCAAACTAAAGTGTAAACTTGACATATTAAGGCAATAATCATCATGTTAATACACTTAAAACATTGCATTTAAATAATAAAAAAATCCAACAATTACAAAGTAGTCGAACGACACGTCGTCGAAGCTAAACCCTACAAATTAGGGTTTTAATTTGGAATTTGGCAAACTTCAATTTAATCCCTATTCTTACAGTTTCTTTTAATTTCACTCGTAATTGCATCATGAACCCTTAATTTTATGCAGTTTCACCTCTGCCAAACTTAATTACCAGCCTCAAATTTAAGTGTCCTTTACAACTTGGTCCTTGATTTCTGATTTGTTTAATTGGACCACCAGATGACCATCAAACCTTCAATTATCTTCAATTTGATCCCTGATTTCACCAATTTCAAACTTGAAGTCTTGTGTGTCTCATAATTTGGTCCTTAGTTTTTGATTTGTTCAATTAGTGATTTGTTCAATTAGGTTCCTTATTGCCCATCATACTTTGAAATTTATGCAATTAAGCATCTGAAATTTAACCCCTAAACTTTAATTTCTTCCATTTAGAGCCTAAATTAACTTTAAAAGTTTAATTGTCTTGCAATTAAACCTTCATTAAATTCAATTAAACCTTAAAAAAATAATTTGATTGAGTCCTTAAGCATCCAAGCTTGAATTTCCTTTGTTAATAGGGAGACCTCATTAGTCAAAGACATGCTGTCAAATCCAATTTTAATCTTCCTCAAACAGTGTTTCGGTAATATCTTAAGCATTCTGGTATGTTTTTCTCAACTGATATGTATTTATTTTTTTCCAAAATTTCTTTTAATTTTTTATATTTTCTCTTTTTCCCCCTTTTTTGATTTTTTATTTACATGGGCCCCAAAAAATGAGTAATAACATTAAGTTCAAGCTTCAAGTTGAACCTCCACCTTCAGCTTATTATAGGATATTACACATTATAGGCTTATATATATATATATATATATATATATATATATAGGAAAGGTTTATTACTCCTATATTGTAATATTTACATTAATTATTGTACATCGCCTTCCATATATAAATATCAATGGTTGACTAACCATTTAGTTAAGCCTCCTATTATTCTAAACCACAACAAAAAAAATTTAATATGGATAGGGCTCAATACATGTTTGACAAATAGTTGTGATTGTGAATTAAAATCAATAGGCAAATCAAACATCATAAGTTATATCTAGGAATAAGTGTGTACACACATAGATTCCATGAGATTTCTCCATAAACATAATGAATTGCCCAATACAAGTATTATTAAAAAAATGTAGGACACTAGTTTGTGTACGTCAACATATGAACATTGTTAGTAAAAAAATATGAAAATTTGACCCAACCTGAATCTAGTTTGTGCATGTATAAAAATATGTCGATTTTAATAAAATTTTAATATTTGTTAATATTAATATAAATTGATTAATTGACCAATCACACATAAGAAATAAAAAATTTGTGGCAACCTTTATTTTTTATTAATATCAAACCTATTTTGTTAGATGCCTTTCCTACATGCGGATTGCAATAAAATTGAAAGAATTTTATATCGAAATTAACCAAGCCCAATATATACATATGACTTAAAAACCCACTAAAATAGGCAAGAAAAAAAATAGCATGTACATATAAAATTAAGGTTTTGGGGTCTCACCTAACAATTTAAACTTTTAGGTTGAGATGATTTTTTGATATTGTATCAGAGTCTTGTTGACCAAGCGGTCACAAGTTTGAATCTCACAACCTTCATTCTATTTGATAAAAATTAAGTATAAAAAAGTGTGAGATTGTGCAAGTTTGAAGCCCATACAATTTTCAATTGATTGTAAGAACCAGATGATTTTCTAGTAACAATTGTTGCTACCCAATTTTTGACCCATGTTTTGATAAATTTTCAGAAAAATTCAAAAATAGCGAAAAACATTGAGAATCCAAAAAAAATACGTTTTTAATACATTTGCATCGTTTTTATCATTTTTAGCATCGTCTCAAAAGAATTTAAATTTTCAAAGATATTTGGAACGCGTTCAACTTTTAACACATCATTTTTAAAATCATTGATTTTCCACATTGAGTCAATGTTGATATTTGCTCGCTTTCAAAAATACAAAAAAAATAAGAAAAATCAAAATTTACAAAAAAAAAAGGAAAAGAGAAGGAAAGGAAAAGTTGAGGGACTAATTTGAAAACCTAGCAAAACTTTTCCTATAAATACCATGCGACACTGAATTTTCAAGGGGGGGCATTTTGTAATTTGGGAGAGGCAACACAAAAAAGGGGGAAAACCTAACCCTAAACCTATCTAACCCAAAACAACCGCCCCCCTCCCCTGGGATTTTCTTCTTCCCCTCAGCAGCCGGCCGTGAGACAAGCTCATTCTCTTCAACCACAGCCGCCTCACCATTTCCTCAAGCCCCCTTTCCCCCGGCCAAAACCAGAGAACAAAAGGAGCGGCGCCCCTCCGTTTCCTCTCATCTTCCCCCATTTTCCAGACCTTCCCTCTCCCAGCCATACCTAAACAGCCCAAACACAGCAGCTCCACCTTCTCCCCCACTTCCTCAAGTTCTCGCCCAAACCGACATAGACTTCCTGCCCGATGCCATTCCTTCCTTCTTCTCCAGCCGACCGACCCAGCCTTCTCTCCTCCAGCCAACCTCCAACAGCGGCAGCTTCTGCCCACAGCGGACAAACCCAGCTCCCTCATATCCACCGATCTGTCCGTTCCTCCACCTCAGCACCGCCAGCAAGCTCATCTCCACCGTGGTTTCAGAGGCCACAGACGACAGCCACCAGATCAGAGGAAGGAGAAGACCGAGAACCAGCAACCGCCACTGCTACCACCAGGAGAGATCTCAACGTCGCCGCCCCCTCCGCAGAAGACCGCCACCACTAGATCTGCCATCGGCAGAAGCAGAACAAACCGGGAGGAACGGATGACAGAAGTTTTTGAGCAGATCTAAAAATAACAAACTAAAATCGACTGGTGTGCGTTTCTTTTCTTGTTCTGCAGGTCGCCGGCGGTTTAGGAGGACAGAGGGGGAAGGAAACATTCTAGAGCCCCTGTTTTTTTGAGTTTCCAGTGGCGGCGCGTGAGCCCAAGCGTCGCCAGTGGCGGTGACTCGTGGAAGGACGCGCCGCCACTGTTCATGCTGTTCCAGAAGGGCTTCCCAGCACTGTTATGGAGTTTTGAGGGGTTATTTTGTAATTTCTAAATTGTTTAATGTAATATTTGTTTAGATTTGAGTTTTTGTAATTTGTATTTTGTAAATATGGAAGCAAAAAAAGGAAAAAAGAAAAGAAAAGAAAAGAAACAAATATAGTAAAAGTGAATGTGTGTGTTTGTATTTGTTTTATATATATATATTTATGATAAAATTGCAAAGATTAAAGAAGAATTTAATATTTTGATTGGATCATGGTCAAGAATTATTAACTTATACGTAAGTTGTATTTCTAATATCCGATGAAAAAACAATTATTAAAACTTCTTTAAACACATTAAATTTGCGAAGCAGCTTACCTCAGGTAGGGTGCGTTAGGGGTGCTAATACCTTCCCTAACCACAACCAGTCCTTTACCCGTGAATTTCTGACAAGACCAGTACATCCGGTTTCCTAGTAGCCCGCAATCAATTACTAGGTGGCGACTCCAACGAACCAATCGAATCCAATCAAACGCAAACAACAAAATCGCCAGCCGACGCCGCGCGGATTTTCCGACGTGCGACAGAATGGCGACTCCACTGGGGAAGGTACTATTTCTGACAATATTGGACTAAGCTTTGTGTATTTGATGTGTTTAAGTTTTTGTATTTTTGTCTTGTTTTATTTTGTTTTATCCATGCATTTATAGAATTGTCTCATGCATCACATGCCTTTATTTTTTAAAGCACACACAAGCTTCTAGGTTAGGTGGGGAACTAGCGATCTGCCCTAAGACTATTGGTCAGGGTTTAGATGCGTGAAAACCCAACTCATATCTGAGTGCCTGCTTGATGATGGTGGGTAGACGTACCTTAACCATTTCTTGCAACGCCCCTATACTGTCTTTACGAAGATCGTCACTGGGCAGATATGAGACCCTTTTGAGACCTGGTAGAAAACCTACCCATGTTCACATAATGAATAGAACATGTCCTTAGGTTGTATGTGCTATTTGTATTTGCATCAGGGCAAACTCTTCTTGAAGCATCTTGAACTCAAGACTTGTGGGTGACCCAATGGCCGTCACTCAGAAAATTTTCATTGTAGAGTTTGGGCAAAAATCACGATTCTTGTTCCATCATACAAGAGTTACGACCATATTGTCACCCCTCAAAGGGTGAGTTCTTCATATAGATTACATGTTCATACATTTATCATGCATGTATCGGGGGGGAAATAAGTTCCCCCATTCGAGCTTTGCTACACCTGATTGAACAAAGATGATGGGAAACGAAGAAAGCGGTCAAAGAGAAGCTCATTATCAAAGGGAAGTTGAGAGCATCAAATGTGAAGTAGCTAGACTCAGATCTGCCCGAACAAGCGTAGAGCATCAAATGGAAAGGGAACGTCTGTACAGTTTTTTGTGGGGACACTGCTTGTCCACGTCCAATTGAAGTTACACCTCCTCTTTTCAGTCATGAATAACTGCAGCAATGCCTTCAGTCATTAGCTAATGACAACCTTTGTTCTTGGTTAGCTACACTGCCAATTGTTCATCGCCTCCACATCTTCCAATGATGCCTAATAGCTGTTAGCCTTTGTTGTATGGTGCGTTAGTCTTCTTTGAAGTTACCCCACTTTGAGCTCAATTCCAGTTCAGTGACACAAGATGCTGATCTTAAAAAAAAAAAACCATGATTATACACTGAACTTCTATGTGGCAGAGCTCTCTCTATAGAGATTTGTTTGTGGATCTGCTAGTGGGGAATGCAAGAGGGGATGTAGTAGTTTCATATACTTTGAAACTTTCTCTCACCAGTGGCACCAACAAAACATTGTAGTAGGCCGAAGAGTCAGACCTAGTTTGAAAACATGAGCAGTCATCGAACTTTGACGTGGCAGAGCTCTCTCTAAAAAACCCATTTGTGGCTTCTGCAAGTTGGGAATGCAAGAGGGGATGTAGTAGTTTCAGACGACATGAAAATTTATGCCACCAGTTTCAGCACTGAAACACTGTAGTAGGTAGAAAAGCCAGACCTGAGCTAGAAAACAGGGGCAGACATCAAACTTCAATGTAGCAGAGCTCTCTCGGCAGGAATCTGTTTATGAATCTGCAAGTGGAGAATCCAAGAAGGAATGAAGTAGTTTCAGATCACCTATAAGTTTCTCCTACCAGTGTCAGCATTAAAACGCGGAAGTAGGGAAAAGAGACAGACCTCGGCTGAAAAATAGGAAGAAGATTGAAACTTCAACAGAGCAGAGCTCCCTCTACAGGTGTTTGTTTGCTGCACTGTCAGTGAGGGATCGAAGAGGAGACAAAGGAGTTTCATATTCATCAGTTTCTCCTCCAATAAAAACAATGCATCATTTCACACATTGACAGTGATAGCGCTGCAAGTTTCTGGACGCTGCCAAGATTACCAAGCTGTTGGAAGGTTTCCAACAATCCTCAAACAACCATAACGACATGGGAAGACTGACATAATGTTCTGTGGATTGCCAAAAGAATTGAGCTAGCTATCAAGATGGGAAAGATTGAAGGCTCTACCATGGATTCCAGAACTGTAAAGAGAGTTGGATCAGAAGATGACTCTCAATTGAGAAACCTCAGTCATTTTGCCTAATCAGGTCTTATCGTAACATCAACTGCTCAAACATCTTTGCCAAGATTGACATCCCTCTGCCACTCGAGTTTGTCGACCAGCTGTTGGCTCCATACTTGTTGCCCCGACTTCGACAAATTGCATGCAACCACCGTGGTATAATTCAAACGAGATATGAATATCATGGCGGGTTCCTAGACTATTTTAGTTGAACAGATGCAAGAGTTTCAAGAATCGAGCTCAGTTTGTGAAAGATGATGTCATCAATCATTTTGTCACCAGAACATCCTCAGAATGACGAGTGATCGGAATTGCTTAGCAAAACACAGATATGGCCAGAAAAGCTGATCTAAGAATGGTGCTGAATTGTCCATCATTTTATTGTGGAGTTGTCATTCCGCATTTTGTTTTGGGATCACATTTCATAATTTAACGTCTTTGTCTTTTTGAAATCAAAAGATGCTTCTTTCAAAAGTTTATGTTGACAAAATGTTTTGATCAAGCTCCAACATGTGATTAAGATTAATTAATCCTGAAGATTAAAAGTATTTTGATTGCAAAAATGACTCGATGCTTGAAAATGACATGAGGTGACCAAATAATTTTGAACTCATACCTCCTGAAACTGAACCACACACCATGTAGCTAAATTTTAGCAGTATGCATAATGACATATAGTGGATTCAATAGTTATGGACTCGTGAATCATGACTCCTACAAGTTCTAATCATTACACTAGATGAGGTCAAAATTTATCGGTTTTAACCGACCTTGCTTGAGATGAGAAAAGGCCATTTTTGTTATCCTTTCACATTTCTTGAAATATTATCCCTTATGGTCCCCATTTGAGCCTGATAGAATATTTTTTTCAAGAAAACCTTGGCTAGGATCACACCCCGCACTAGGGGCAAATAAGAGAAGACAAAAGTGAAAGAGAAGGCTTAGATCAAAAGTCCGACAATCAAGAGAGGGCTAAAAGAAAGAGAAACCAAGGAGTGAAGGGCATCCAAGAAAACTTTGAGAAAGGCTATGTAAAAGAAAAAAATGGAATGAAAGGAGAATGCCTACCAATTCTAAAGGGGGCAAAAGAGGTTTCAATTGAAGAAAGACACAGCAAATGCCAAAAGTCAACAACAAAAATTCAAGTTTCATGTCTTTTGGTATGTCTACGATAAAGCCTCTAGTGTCTTCAAAAAAAAATTAAAAAATTAGATTGGTTATTCATTAAATAAAGTTGGATTTGCATTATGACCTATGTTAAGAGAATTTTGATCTTTTGAGGTTAACAAAGTTATATGTCACTTTCTCTACAAAGACAACAAGAGAAAGAGAATTAATGAATAGTTAATGGTGATCCTAGGTCTTTGAAATCCTTAAACACCTTTTGAGCTTGTGAAATCCCTTTCTTTCATAGCCATGAACCATAGCCTGCATTACGTGCTCTTAAAAGCCCTTTTTGATCAAGTAAGCAATCTGAACCGATAAATGGCGCTCTCAAAACTTGAAGAGCCTTTCCATAAGAGTCGTGGCTTCATGGATTAAGCTACTTGTTATTATGCATGCTAATAAAATTGGTGCTAAAAAAAGAAAACAATCTTTCTTGATGAATCCTCAAGTTTTGACTTTGAGCCTTTTGTTTTCCTTGAAATTAACAGAAGGTCACCTCATTGCAAACCATCAAAAGATATACCTGAGAAAGATTAAAATAGACATAAAACAAAAACTAAGAAAAGGGTCATTTTAATCTTACGACGGGTTGATTTCTGTTTTTAAAATACAAGACAATCAAAGGATTGCATTGAATGACGTGTGTTGGGTCTTTGACCAAAAAGCATGATTTTTAAAAGATATTTTTCAAAATTTATATCTCTCTGATTTCATCTCAACAATTAGACTTGAATAGACATGACCTTTGAAGTATGAGATTTGATTCCAGAACAAGAAAGATTGTCGAACAATGAAGAACATCGAGTGAGTCTGCGAAATATTTGACATGAAATGACATCAACTCTTCTCAATACTCCTTGAAAAATTGAGACACTTTGGGGGCAATATAGTGGACCCTGAGAAGAAAAACAAGCAATATTTAGATCAGCTGGGGGCAATGAAAGATGATCAAATGATGAATCAATGCACTGAGGACAACGGTGTTTAAAGAAATGCTAATCAGCAGAACAAGCATTCAGATCATTATTGGGGGCAATGTTGTTCAAAAACATTCCATGATCTAGTGAACTCTAGTAGCAATTGAAAACAAACGCTGCAATTGAGGGACAACCTCGTATCTTCATCTTGGGGTTACCCTTTGAAACATGGGTATGACAAATGTTATCGCATCGTTGCATTGGAATGAATGTCAGAAAGATGCACACCACCAAGACTGACTGTGGGACCATCTATTCTGAAGCTTAAATGCGCACTTCACTGTATGAATATGGGTGATAACATGAACATCATTGATGATGTCGAGACATTTCTTTCCACTATCTGATTTGACAAGCTGAGAGGAATCCATGAGAAAGAACATTGAGCATACAACGATGAGTCTTTCACTGCAAGCTATGAGTTGCATGTCTGGATGACTGGATGATTTCCATGAAGACTGGTGATAACATATACTTGAAGAGTATTGTTTCAATTGGAGGCAAGTTTATGACTGGTTGACCATCTTGATGGGTGTTGGTATGATGCACACAACCAATCAGAAGTTAATTTTCAGAAGAATCCAGGAGAGAAAATCCTTCATGATGAATCAAGCAACACCACACTTGGGGGCAGAGTCAAGCTTGATAAACAATGAGAGCAGTAATTATCGTGGACAGCCTAGGATGGGCACTGCACTTACATCTGAGTGATGACTATCACATGAATGGGCCAATGCATCGAAAGAACAAATAAAGCTTTGGAATGCAAACAAAGGCACCCTATGACGATGGATCATCAAAGGGGGGGACCTATATTTCACATCAGGTAAGGATGCATGCATGTCATCTAACCTCAAAGCATTGCACATACTTGTGATTTGTTACAGAAAGATCCTCGATGAAGTCCAGCAAGATTGTGGACAAAGAAAGAATCATTGAGTTGAGGATGACAAAGAATCGGTTTAGATCCTGGAACAAGAAGAGAATGAGATGAACCCTGTCATCAAGAGGAGTCTTCAAGTCAACCTGCAACCAGAAGGTGCCAAGTTTGTCAACCTTGTCCTATCAGGACTGCTCCAACCAAGTTTTTTTACCAGGTAAGTCACATTCTGTCTTTGGGTAGGTCACCCGTAACAATGAGACCATTTTTTGAAAAAAACATCATTTTTCTGGGTAGGTCACCCATCACAATAAGACCATCATTTTTTCTGGATAGGTCACCCATAATAATGAGACCACTTCACATTTTTCTCATCTTCCATCTGGGTAGGTCACCCATTACAATGAGACCACTTCATATTTTTTATATCTTCCATCTGGTAGGTCACCCATTATAATGAGACCACACTTCACATTCTTTCCATTTGGGTAGGTCACCCATCATAATGAGATCGCTTTCCATATTCTTTCCACCTGGGTAGGTCACCCATAACAATGAGACCACTTCACATTTTTTCTATCTCCCACCTGGGTAGGTCACCCATAACAATGAGACCACTTCACATTTTTTCTATCTCCCACCTGGGTAGGTCACCCATAACAATGAGACCACTCCATATTTTTTCTATCTTCCATCTGGGTAGGTCACCCATTATAATGAGACCGCACCTCACATTCTTTCCATTTGGGTAGGTCACCCATCAT
>Ga0325414_1001270_pt1 | contig 23934 bp, 15 predicted proteins | sample PopdelMetagenome_8_FD_206183 | JGI IMG/M metagenome (GOLD analysis project Ga0325414, IMG submission 206183) | Populus deltoides microbial communities from Bellville, Georgia, United States - Leaf-PdKOR-R3 | ecosystem: Host-associated > Plants > Phyllosphere > Phylloplane/Leaf | place: USA... | reverse complement strand
AATCTAGGTGAGTTAAAACCAACTTCTGTAACTCTTTTACTTGCCGATAGATCTGTAAAAGTGCCTAGAGGAATAGTTAAAGATATGTTAGTACAAGTCGATAAATTCATTTATCCTATGGATTTTATTGTCTTGGACACACAACCTGTTGAAGCATGTAATTCATTTCCTCTTATTTTAGGATGTCCATTTCTTGCAACTTCTAATGTATTGATTAATTATAGGAATGGACCGATGAAGCTATCTTTTGGAAACATGACATTGGAGATGAATATTTTCAATATTTGTAAGCAACCTGGAGATGATAATGATTTACAACAAGTAGATTTTATTGAAGAATTAGTTTACGATCAACTTGAATCTACTTTGAGTAAAATTGAGTTTGATGAATCTGAAGATTTGCAAATGATTTATTCTCAGGAAAAAATCACGGATGAAAAAGGCACCGAAAATGTTGATGTAGATCTTTTGTCAAGAGGGACAATAGATTTGACATCCAACATTACACCAATCGATGATTATTTTCCTGACGAATCCTTACTTTCTCTTAGTCCAATGCCTTGGTTTGCTAATCATGTCAATTTTCTTGCAATAGGAGATTTGCCAGCTCACTAGGGTACCGAAAACAAATGAAAGTTTTGAATGAAGTGAAGAACTTTTATTGGGATAACCCTTACTTATTCAAAAATTATCCTGATCAAATATTTCGAAGATGTATTCCTGACAATGAGGTAAGTAGTGTCATTAACCTTTGTCATTCTAAGGTATGTGCGAGTCATTTCTCGTCAAAAAGGACAACTGCAAAAATCTTACAATATGGATTCTATTGGCCCACCATGTTCAAGGACACGCATGCATTCTGCAAAACTTGTGAAAATTGTCAAAAAATTGATACTGGTAAAAAAGTTTTGCTTTATAATTCTCGACTCCATTTATTTCCTGGAAAGCTAAGATAAAGATGGAGTGGTCCATTTATTGAGAAACATGTGTATCCTGATGAGGCCTTTGATATTGAGAATCCAAAGAATGACAATGTTTTTAAGGTAAATGGAAATCGTTGGAAAGCTTACTTTGATAATTTTCTTAGTAAAAATGAATCCGCTGTTTTGAATGATCTTGTAGATAAAGGTTGATTATTTTGTTTTTCTCACATTGTTTTTGTGTTTCTTTTTGGTGTGAATTTTGTTATGCTAGTCTCTCTCACCCCGGTCAAATGGCGGATAACGGTACTTCGTGACTTAAGTCGGTTCTTTCAGTTTCTCATAATAACTGATATCTGTATATATTTGTGCAATTCTTTGCTCTTTCTCTCTTCTTTGAATCTCTTCTCCAATTCTCATTTGAAAATGGACATCACTCTTGAAAAATTGAAAAAGTATTTTCTCGCTTTACCTCTAAATGCGATTGCAAAAATTTACTGTGCTAGGTGTGCAAGATTAAGGTTGTTAATGAATCATGGAATTCCTGAAGATATTCGTTGGTTGATTGAAGCAAAGGTTCGATTATCAGGTGAGTCCTCCAATTCTTTCATCTCATACATGCTTGGAACAGGTAAAAGCAGTTTTGCAAAGAAACGTCGTGCAAAACGACTGAAAGTCTGTCACAGATGTGCCAGATGGACTTGTAATGCAACATGTCGTTCTTTAGGAATGGTATCTGTAAACCATGATTATAAAATATAATTCATTAAGGATGGCCTGGGTAAGGGGTCTTTAGATAATCTTCTATTAACCCTTGAGACACATCCTAGTGGAGATGTGCATCGCGCAATTCATGATTTATGGCCACAATTCCATAAAGAACATGATCGACTTAGTCTTGGAAATCTGACTATAAAAGACCCTGTTTGCCAGTTTTTATGAAAACTGGATGGGAAGCCTATCCCCGACCCATAGAGGGCATTTAAGCCGTTCTTGGACGTAAAACCAAGGGAAGATGTGAGCCACAATCACAACTACCTCTATATACACATGCTTTTTCAAAATAAATAAATAAATAAAAAGAGAAAGAGTGTGAGACTCCAGCTGACCTACATATAGGTGGTATGATTGCATTCTCAATCTCTCATCTATAAAATCTACTCTTCCTTCCCTTTATTTCTACTCAACCTATACATTCAACAGATATAGAAGTGTGTAGAAATGGCAGGTTCCTCAAGTCATCACATCAGAAATATTTGTGTTTTCGATGGATCTAGTCCTGGGAAAGAAAAAGAGTTTTTAGAATCAACAAATCATCTTGGTCAGGTACTAGATGAGAGAAAGATTCATTTAGTGTTTGGGGGAGGCAGCCTTGGGTTAATGGGGGGTGTGTCAATAGCTGTATTTTTAGGAGGCAGTTAAGTTTTGGGGGTCGTCCCCAAAGCTTTAGCAAAATGGGACATCATTGGCAAAACAATTGGAGAGGAACTATAGGTCTCCACAATGTTTGATCGATTGAATGCAATGTTTAACCATGCTGACACCTTCATTGCTTTACCAGGTGGTCTGGGCACATTGGAAGAGATCTTTCATATTTCCTCTTGGGTCCAACTGCACATTTGCCATAAACCTACAGGTCTGTTAAATGTTAATGGTTTTTATGATAATTTGCTGTCTTTTCTTGATCAAGCTATGGAACAGGAATTTCTAACATCTTCGGCACGACAAATCATAATCTCTGCTGCCACTGCTGAACAATTGATTGACCAACTACAATCTTTCATCCCTGTAATGCTTTATTTTAAGTTGGGGGGGGATGTGAGGTTCTTTATTTAAAAAAAAATTGATGTTTTCTTTTAGTTGTGGTATGCAGGTTAAAAAAAAATCAAGCATGAAGTCAGCTCATGTCCAATTCAATCAGACATTCATCCTTGAAAAAAAAGGGGGAGTAATATTTTTCTAATCTTTATACTTTTCTTCTCTTTCTTTTTTTACATTGAGGATAATGTAAAACTTAATTTTAGATATTTGATTATGTTGAATGCTTGAGATGACCATGCTTGTTTGAAAAAAAAAAACTTGCATTCGTATGTGAATGAGACTTGTTTAGGATCAACATTACATGTTTGGATTCATTATTGTGTTGAACACTGCAAGCTTTAATTTGGGATAGATAATATCTTATAAAGCAAGATATAGCATACTTTTTTTTTCCCTTAAGATTATTGAAGTACATTTTTTCTTGTAAAAGTTGTGTGAGTTGTGTGATTATGCATAAAAGATGAGTGTGATGTTTTACTTGTGATCATCCCTTTTGATCTAGTCCTAAACAAGGTTTAAGTAAATAGAGTAATAATTATTAGACAATTAAATAAATAAATGTGTACAAAGTTCTATCTATTCCAATGTTTTGAGTTGCTCAGTAACTAGGGGTATTCATCACAAATGTTTATCTTTATGTAAAACAACAGCTTGAAATATGAGTATGCAAAAGCACTTTAAGTTTGTGACTTTGTGAGTAATCGGGTGCATTCATCACAAATGTTTGTATTCGCGTCAAAAGAAAAGTGACCACTTAAAGACAGAATAAATCATATCTTCAAAAAAAAAAAAAAACAAAACAAAACAAAAGAGGAAAAAAAGAAAAAAAAGGAAAAAAAATATAGATATTTCTCTAGTTTGCTACCTTGTTTGTAGTGGTGAGAAGGGAAGATTACAAGTTGAGTTTTCGTGTGAATCAATTATGTTGGTTGCATGATAAATACGATTGAATTTGGAATTTTGTATGGATGTTTGATTTAGAGAATGTGAGTATGCTTATTTTTCTTTATTTGCTATTGTGTACATTAAGTTAAAGATACCAATGTTTGCATGATAGGTCATTCAAGTGTGATGAGTCGAGCCTAATTATAGTTGTTATTATTCTTTTTATTTTAAAGGTTTTATGTTTTGTTTTGCTTGAGGACTAGCAAAATCTAAGTTGGGGGTGTGATTGTGCATCAAAAGTATCATTAAGTCTCTTATTTTACATATGTATTCATTGTTTTTATTTGGGGTTTTTATAATAATTGATGTGCTTTTCAGTAATGAAGTTTCTTTTAATGTTTCAATAGGTTTTTGGAGCTTAAATGAATTATTTCAGAAAATTCAACGTTGGAATTCGGAACAAAGAATTGAAGAGAAATTTAGTTGAAGATTAAAGCAAATCTTGGTTCAAATAAGTGCTCTAAATTTGCCCAAAAAATCAATTCTATTCCAATTCTAGAAAGGATAGTCATATGATCTATTTCAAGCCCAAACTTGCCTTATGTTGTGTGCAAACTTCAACCATAAAACACTTAAGGTTTCAATGTGAATCTTAGCCCAAATAATAGGTACATATTTATCCTTATTTGATGCTTAAATTCAGCCCCAAATCAGCCTTCAAATCAGCCCAAGCACAATCCATGATCTTACATGTCCACATAACTAATAACATTTGATTTATTTTGGGTAATTCATTGATCCAAGAGGGCAAGCACATGGATAAAAAGCTGGAGGGGACATTGTCACATTATTTTGGGTCAAAAAGAAGAAAGAGATAGCTCATAAAGGAGGAAGAAAAACATGCACCAAAGTGTTCTCTAAGCTGTTCTGATTTGATTTTCCAGAACACCTTTCGGTGTTATGTCCATAACTGTTGACTCAGATGTCCAAATGAGCTGTTATTTAATGATCTAGAAAGCTAACAGAATGGTGTATAAATGGGTCTCTAATAGCCATCTCCAAAGGAGGCTTCTAAGAGGGTCTAATTGCTGTCCACAGTTAGAGTCAGATTTGTGTTAGAATTTTTACTGAAATTGTGTTGTGATCTTCTTTGTAGATTTCGGTTCTTTAATTTGTAAAAATTACTATTTTAGTTTGATTCAAGTTATTTCATGTTTATTAAAGTGTTATTATATATAATCATGGTTGGCTAATCTCTTTCTTGGATCCAAATCAAGAATGATGGTGGTTAAAGTGAGTTCTTTAAGATATGAATGAATCTTAATGTTTATCTTCTCATTTTCTTCATGAATGTTTTATTATTGCAAAGAAATTTTAGAAATCATTTAGGTAATGTTATAATCTTGAATTTTTATGCACAAACCTTAGTTTTGGTAAAGAGATTGTTTGATTCAATGTCTTACTTAATATGAAAGTACTTGTTCATTTTTAAGCAATAATCAATCTTCATCTTTTTAAACTTCATTGTAGTATCTTCCGATCTAATATCACCATCGTTGATATTAGGTTAAGTTATCTTATATATATGTTGAAGGAATCACCAATACATTACCACTAAAATTGATTTGGACAAAGACTTACTTTTTCTTGTCATTTAAAATCTAGTTACACTTTTTCATCTTTGAAAACAAATCCATCAATTATTTTCAATCAAGTTATTGTTAATTTAATTTCTTTTGAGTTTTTTTGTTACCTAGCTTAATTTCCAGATCTAGCTCTCTGTGGATATGACCTCGATCTTACCGAGTTAATTGCTACATCGCACACTTGTGCACTTGCGAGTTAAAACAAGCTGATCATAAAAAGCGGTTAAGCACGTAACACAATCAAAACTTCACAAAGATGTTGTAAGTACATCCTAGGATCAACACTGTAAACTAAAATGTCATCAAAATATACCACCACGCTTTTACCAATGTAGGGCCGTAGGGCTTGATTCATCACCCGCATGAATGTGCTTGAGGCATTAGACAACCCGAATGGCATGACCATCCACTCAAAAAGTCCTTCTCGAGTTTTGAAGGCCGTTTTCCATTCATCTCCCGGTCGAATATGAATCTGGTGATACTCGCTTTTCAGGTCCAGCTTCGTGAATATTATGGCCCCACTCAACTGATCCAACAAGTCATCTAACCGCATGATTGGAAACCTGTAACGAATTGTAATTTTATTGATGGCCTTGCTGTCAACACACATTCTCCATGTCCCATCTTTTTTTAGGGTCAGAAGGGCAGGCACCGCGCAAGGACTAAGACCTTCCTGAATATGCCTTTTTGCTAGCAATTCCTTTACTTGGCGCCGTAACTCTTTGTGCTCCTTCGGACTCATCCGATAATGTGGCCTGTTGGGCATGTTAGCACCCGGAACCAGATCAATTTGGTGCTGAATGTCCCTTAATGGGGGTAGGTTCTCAGGAAGCTCAGCTGGAAATACATCTCCAAACTCCTGCAATAATGGTTCCATGCTGCCCGGAATAGTGCTATCCTCAACTTCCATTCTTCCGATCAATATGTAAACCACTCCAGATTCCCTAATTTCCACTTCGAACTTAGCCATTGTCAATAAATTGTTGTTTTCTCCTTTTGGAATGTCGCCTGTAATTTCCCTTTTTGGTAACAACACGACCCTGGTTCAATTAAACATGAAAGTGCATCTATTAAAGAACCCATCGTACATCACACGTCGGTTGTATAACCACGATCTGCCCAATAATAGATGACAAGCATCCATGGAGACCACATCACACCAAACCTGATCCTTGTAGGTTGCGCCGATTGAAAAAGACACCAAGTTGCGTTTTGATACTGTAACATCATTCTTCTTATCTAGCCATGTTAGTTTATACGGTCGAGGATGTGATTTTGTTGCCATGTGTAGTTTACAGACCACCTCTTCGGACACTACATTCTCACATCTACCTGAATCAACGATGAATCGACAAACCTTCCCGCTAATTGTGCAAGTGGACTGGAATACATTAGTACATAACCAGTCATCCTCTACCCCAAGTGGTGCTAAACAACTATGTCAGAGCATTAACACCGGTCCAGTATCCCCCTCTAAATGCTATTAAATTATCTTTGTGCTGCTAAAGGTTGTCCCAGGTTTGATATCCACACCTTCCCTTGGGCAATATCCTACGCACTTTCTGTGAATCATCAATAAGGGACCATGATCTCCCTCTAGTCGCTCCTCCTCGTCATAAACTAGTTCTGTCTCAACATCGCCTTCTTGCTCCCTGATGTTTTCTTCGACGTCCAAAAACAATTCCCTCCGCGGTCCTTTCTTACACTCTGCGAATCTATGTCCCGGTTCTCCCCAATTAAAACAACAAAAACCTGTGGTTGGTTCCGTTGTATGTGTGGGAAAAATAGGTTTGGTAATAGTAGATGGTGGAATGGTTGCTCGTCCGTTGCTACTGCTACTTGCACCACCTGTACCGGAACCCCCGAAACTCATGTTTCCTGTTCGTCTGCTGTTATTGCTTGTACCTGCACCCGAACTCAGTATTTTTATGGTATAAAAATACAAATCAATATTGAGTAAAATGGATAGAAAAACACGAGAAAAACACAAATTTTCAAAATATATTTTTTGATTTTTGATATTTTTTTCTTTTACTAGGCTGGACCCGGAATAAAATTGGGCTGGGACCGACCCAAATAAAATGCCAACTACCTTATTTTGGGTTGGACTCAGCCCAGTCGCGTGGACTGGGCTAATGATCCAACCCAGACTGCTTACTGTGCCATGCACAGTAACCAGTTAATTATTTTCTTGCTTGCATAACGTGCACAGTGCATGTTCTGCATGTAAGAAGAAAACCCAGAAACAGAGACGAAGGAGAGAGAATTACCTGGCGGTGGTGCTGTTGTCGCGGTGGACAGCGGTTGTGTTGTGGTGGCAGGAGGTGTTTCCAGCAATGGATCGAGAAAGGACCAGAGAGATGTTATAGTGTTTATCTTCTTCCTTGTCTATCTTCTGTTTTTCGGCTCTCTTCTCTTTTTTCCTTCTGTTTTTTGGCTCTCTGTTTTTTTTTGTTTTGTTATGGCTGCGACGATGTTGATGGTAGTTCATGGTGCTGGTGATGGTGGAAAACTGGGGGGAGCTGAGGGTGGCTGGGAAAAAGGTGGCAGCTGCTGTGATGGTGGTTCTGCAATGGTTCTTCTTCTCTGTTCTGTGTTCCTCCCTCTGTCTGTCTCTGTTTTTGCTTCTTCTTCCATTTCTCACGGTGTAGGTGCTGTTATCGATGACCGGGAGGATGGTGGTAGCTGGTGGTGGCTTTGGTAGTTGTGGTAAGAGGCCATGGTGGAGAGAGAAACAGAGAGGAAAATGTTGGCTGGAACCTAAAATGGCTAGTTTTTTTGGCTAAATTCGAACCCAATTTTCTCCACCCTTGGAGCATGAAGATCAAATCTATTTATAGGCGGTGGAAGAGGGACACTTTGTCTCTTCTGGTGCAAAATATCAGCCCTTGGTTCGACCCGAAAGCATCCCAACAATCGGCTCAAAGTAGCAATGATGAACTGCCAGTTTTGCAGGAAAAATGGATGGTCGGGTTGGCCACTTTGGGGAGGTGTCACTACCTCTGTAGCCTCGATCAGCCCGAACGGATTACGCTAGCGTGTAGTCAGGTATCACAAGATTATTTTTGTGTACGTTTCATCTAATTTGGTGAAGAAACGAAGCACCAAATGCCTTGGGAAGGTGACCACCCAACCAGCCTCGCTGGAGAAGAAGATGAATAATACTTTACGATTTAGTCCTTCAATTTGTGATTTATTTCTATCTACACCCCTGATTGGCTTCAAACTTTTAATTTTGTTCAATTTTACCCATGAAGAACTTCAATTTAAACCTCAGATTTCAGCGCATTTTCCCTTTGGTCTTTGGTTTCGGATTTATGTATTTTGATCCTTAATTGATCAATAAACTTCCAATTTCTTCAATTTGACCCCTGATTTGGTCAATTTCAGTCCCTTTATTTATGCGCCTTTTCCAATTTGGTCCTTTGTTTTGAATTTCTTCAATCAAGTCCCTAATTGGCCATCAAACATCAATATCTATGCAATTAAGCCCATGATTTGACGAAATCAACTCTAAAAAATTCTACTTTGACCCAGAACTTTAATTTCTTCCAATTAAAGCCTAAATTGACTTAAAAAATAATTTTTCTTGTAATCAAACTCTATAAAAATTCAATTAAACCTCCAATAAAATTTAATTGAGTCCATAAACATCTGATTTTAGATTTTTTTGCTCAAATTGAATTTTGTTTTGTCAAAAGGGCTCTTCATCTGTAAAAGAATATACTTTCAAATTTTAATCTTTAAATTTTTGAGTCTCCTCAACCAACTTCTAGCTAATTTCTGGGCGCTCTGGCATCCTCTTCTCACTGTTATTATTTTTTAGATTTTTTTTGTTTTTAGTTCCAATATTTTCTTTATTTTTTGGAAGAGAAAAAGTGAATTTGGGGAATAACCCAAAAATGGGTTATGACAATTAGCTTCAACACAATCTTCTAATTGATATCATTGCTATCATCATCTTCATCGACTTATGCTGGTCCGCTAGAGCTTAGAACAACATTCAACTCCCCAGCGTCAACAACAAAAAAAATATTATTGAAGAAGCGAAAATTTGAATTTTCTTCCAAGTCAATTGATAGAGCAACTCAATAGGTTCAACAAACTCATTTACTTGAAAGACATCATCTCCGATATTTGAGTCCTCGTTCTCATCTTAAACAACCTCAACATGACCCCTAGATTTGGTTTTCAATACGGATAACCAATAAACTCTCGAGCGATCCTTTCTAAAGAAAATGATGTATGTGTAATAAACTTGCTAGCATTGCTTGGCGAAAACAAAGACATCGTTGACGTTGCGAAGTCTAGCTTTTGAGTTAATTTCTACCAAACCATGGTGCAGATTTACCCTGATTCCTCTGTTAGTGGTGTCACACCAATAGCATTTGTAATTTCTACCAAACCATGGTGCAGATTTACCCTGATTCCTCTGTTAGTGGTGTCACACCAATAGCATTTGAATAAAAAGACTCTATTATGCTCGTTATGATATTACAGTTCAATTACCTCTTCTAACTTCCCATAATAGTCAACTTTAAACTCACTAGAAGTCGATCCCTTATCATAAACCCCATTGTTATATGTCTTTCTACCTTGCCTATATTCTTAGTATGAAACACGTAGCCATTAGCAAAATACCCGTTACAACACTTGAATTTTTTTTAGGACCCAGATTTAGCGAAGACAATGCAACTGTAACGAAATTAAGTATCCATTAGCATTCCTTTCCATTTTATAAACCTGGTACATCAAGTACACCAATTAATAGTGATCGAGAATTCTGTAACGAAATTAAGTATCCTTATAGACAATGAGTTTGTGATGCTACTTACATATATTCTAAATCATGTCATAAATTGTTCATCTTGTAATCAAAAGATTTGAGATTTGGTCAGCTATGAGTTATTAGACAGTAAATATTGATGATGTTACCTACAAGGTATTCAACATTGTATAAGTTTGTGAGATTACATGAGAGAAATAGTCCATTAATAATAAAATTTAAATAGTATACTTACTGAATAAAAGATCTTAGTTCATCGCAGTTAAATAACACATAATTATATACTAGTATAAATTCTTTTTTACACAAATATCTTCCCTTGACAACATTTTTTGGTGCGGGTCATCTAGGATTGGAGACATTTCACTGCTATCATCATGCCTTGGTACGCAATTGATTCTTGTTCTCAAATGAGGCTCAAAATTATAGTACATAAATATTGAGATCTCCTCAACAATATAGGCCTCACATATCGATGCCTCAACATGTGCCTTGTATTTTGCCCTTTTTTTTAAGGTTGAACAAGTATCTGCATGAAATAAAACGAATGTTTTCATTTAACAAAAACAATGAAAATACATTTTTAATTACATTGCATGTGTAATATCTAACCTCTCAAATGGATACATCCATCTATACTAAATCGGGCATCCAACTTTCAAAACGAATGGATAAATATATGAGGAGATGCTTAATAGAGTAAAAAAACAATGGAGAAAATATCATCTCCAGTTTGCTTATTGTCTCAACGATATTCGCTTCAAGCCTCTCAATGTGTTTTATCTGCAACTTGTTGAAGCATATATCTCTAAAAAAATGATTGATCTCTGTAAGTGCAACCTATATGTATTTTGACAATAAATCACGATAAACTAGTGGAATGAGTGTTTGCATAAACACGTGGTAGTCATGGCTTTTCATTCCATACAATCTGCAATCCTCCAAATTAACCAACCTTGATATGTTCAAGGCATATCCATCAAGAAAACACAGACTCTTCATCCATTAGTACACCAATAGTTGTGCATTCTTGTCTAACGCGAAGCTTGCTTTGGGCTTTGTAACTCATGACCCAGCATAAACCAACTCTATATTTTTACGGTGATAAAACAACGCTATATCCATTCTAGCCTTGATGTTATTATTTGTCTTTCCCTTCACGTCCATGATCGTATTGAAAATATTTTCAAACGTGTTCTTTTCTATGTGCATGTTGTGAAGGTTGTGGCGGAGGAGATTAGTCTTCTAATAAGGAAGCTTCCAGAAAATACTTCCTTTTACCTAGTTGTGGGTCAAACCAAAACTAGGAAATTTCTGTTTATTGGATTGTAAGCTAAACACAATGTCACAGTACTCTGACACCACGTCATACAATTCTTCACCGAAAAGATGCGGGGGTGTAACATCATTTTTAATTCTGCCAATAAAAAAAATCCTTTATGTTCTTTCTATACCTGTGATCCGTTGGTAAGTGTTGCGATGTCGCGGTCTCACAAATTAATTACCATAACTTAAAACACAACACACAAGATAGTATAGAGCAAGCAAGGGGTCGATCCCACGAGGAAGGTTCAAGTCAGATTTTTATGCTAGATGATATGCAATTGGGGGGGGGGGTGGACATTATCTAGGTTAAAGCAAAAGAAAATAGAAAACTATCAAACAAAATTTAATAAAATCAGAAAATTATCAAGAGAACAAACCTTGGTCGCAAGCACACATCCACCTATAGAAATCAAAACTGATCATGGAAACAAAACATCAATTTATATTCTAAATATTTATCTCTTCTTAACATTGGTTAGTTAACGGATCCGCCGTATAACTAACCCTAACCATCAAACAACCACAGTGTCCGCATTAGTAATTTAATTCAATGGCAGCCTTATGAACTAGATAAGTTGATTAATCAAGAAAACATAATTGTCTGTAGTCCATGTTTGATTTGATTGAATGTTCTCCCTAAGATTAATAACGTAGATCCACCACAATTATTAAACACAATTGCTTCACAAGTTCATATACCATAACTTCGGTTTTGATATCAAACTTAGCAATAGATTGTCTGCAATAATAACTTAGAGTCTGCTCTAGCAATTAAAATAAACAATCATAGGAAAAATAAGCAAAGAAGAACAAACATATTCATCATATAAACTGAAAAGAAAAGGTAAAATAAATTTCACAGTTCTTGAAATTCGAAGGTTTCCGTGTCCTTGCAACCAAGAAAAAGAGTTTAGCCTTGCATGTTTGTTGAACAACTAATAAAAAAGAAGGAGGAATGCATAATTTCAGGTTTCTTAGAGGAGGGGGCGTTTTTCTCCTCTTGGCTGCCTGCCCCTTGCCTCTTTTCTCATTCTTTTTATATCCTAGGAAACCCTAGTCTCTATTTTACAAAATAGTCCTCCCTTAAGTAGACAGTTTACAATTAAGTACTTCAATAACTATTTTCCTAAAAAAGGAGAAATAGCCTTGCATGAAATTTTTAAGCTTTGACTTAGAGGAGCTAAATTGCTGAAACAAAAACTTGGATGTCGGTTTAAATGCTTCAGAACGTAATTTGTACTCGTTTCTTCACGAAACCTGTTTGCTGGTAGAATTCAGTTGTCATCTTTGAAAAAACATGTCTCCCTCATATGACATCATTTTTTGCTGAAATTTGGAGCGTTGATAGGTATTTAAGTTAGGAATCCAAAATAATTAAGTTTGCATCAATTAGACTTCTATAGCTCCAGATATTCAAGTCTGAATGGCCGAAGGTCAACACTGGCAGATTGCAAGAATTGACTTTGAAGGCTGCGATTTCCATGCTCTTCCTTATTTTATTTTCTTGCCTTATATGTTCAGAAAGGTATGGATGTTAGATTTTTAATGCCACTAGAATTACTTCATTTCGATCTCTAAAGCTCACACTCTGCACAAAACATTGATTGACGGTCAAATCTGCCAATTACCTTCAAGTTACTTCTTTTTGCATCATTCATCCAAAAGTGCCTTCAAAACATAAAACAAAGAATATCAAGACATTTTATATATGAAACATAGGCAAAACATTAGTTAAATGTGGATGAAACTATCGAATAAAATGGTTGCATCAGTAAGAAACGCCAGTAGCAGTAAAAAAGATGTTTTACCATCGTTTGTTAGCGTGAATGTCTTGTTATTTTCCATGCAGTATGAATATGCTAGTTTTCCATGTGTGCTCCAACCAAAAACCATTCCATAAGCTGGAAAATCATTGGTAGTCCACATCAAAGCTGCCCTCATAAGAAAATTATGTTTTGTCGATACATCATAAGTTAACGCGCCGAAGGACTATAACTGTGTCAACTCATCAATCAACGGTTAAAGGCAAACATCTATATTTCAGCTTTGACTATTAAGACCAAGTATGACCATATATAAAAATATGAATTCTGACCTTATACACATCCCCGATGGCAAGTTGTAAATAGTTAGTATAACCAGCCAACAAGAATAAGGAGCAACCAATTACCTGAATGGATTGAATTTGTCTATACATAGCCCAAGGTGAACATTCATTAATTCAGCTAAAAAGGGAGGATGCATATTTTTAAAGTGTTTCCATACTTCACCATCGAAGGGTGCACCATCACTCCATCAACCACATCATGTGATTGGTGTCATGAATAACCTTTGTGCTCTAGGTGTGGTTGAGAAGTCTCTAAGTTTTTTATGTGCTACAAGAGTCTTTCTCCTGCCAATTCCGAGTTTATAACGAGAATGCCCATATGTCTAGAACTCAGTCAGCTCAACATTTTTAAGGTAGTACAACATGAAGAAGTTTGGACACATGTTAATTTTCTGGTATCCTAGATCGAGGGGTTTCATCATGGACTTAGTAGTATAAAAGTTCTCTTTTAGCTTGTTCCCTTCAGGTAAAATGCTTCTCGACCATTCGACAATTCTGTCATAATCGGCCTCACTCAACTCATAATTTGACTTGGTGGTAAACACATGTGCGATGACCAATAATTTATTGTGATTTGTGCAGCCATCCCATAATGGTTAGTTAGAATCTCTCAAAAGATTGAAAAACTTGGCCGCGTCTGCATTAGGTTCTTCATCTACGGTTTGACATTAACCAATATGACCCTGATTTATTCTTATTACATCCATAACTATAATCCTATAAGGATTACTGCTGTCAGTTTCAACTCCATGCACATTATTAGCACTAAAAGTTGACAAAACCATCCTTTCTACCATGGTCTTGTGAGGAACAAATGGTTCTCCGTGTGCATACCAACACAAGTATTCCTTCATGAACCTTTTATGTAAAAGATGCATCGTTACTACATCTGGATGAAGAAAATTTTTATTTTGACACCTCCTGCATGGACTCCTAATACCGCCTGCACTATTATTTCTCGGAATAGATGTTGCGTAATTAATAAAACCCTATGCCCCATTACAATAATCCATCCTCCGCAATCCTTGAGGTGAATCCTTGTACATCTATGAACGATCATTCACGACTTCTATATATATATATATCAAATAATGTTGACAACAATATGTATTAATTAACAACATTAAGTAAATAATTAACTTACTTTCATACTTCTCTTAATTCATTATCAATTATCTATGTACATGCAAATTTGTACACATTAATTCATGAAAATTACAACTCGACAATAAAATTGACAAAATATAAAACGGACCCATTAAACAAGTGATTATTTATACCATCGCAACACATCAAAGTCGGTAATTTGACATAAGTTTTCGTAATTTACAAACAAATATAATTTTATAAAATCTAAAACAAACCACAACATGTACAAAACCATTTATCCATACAACAAGTTTGTTTGAGAAAAAAACAATAAAACAAGTAAACACCTTGTAAACCCCGGTTATAATTGTTCTGGGTATTTAAAAGATGAGAAATTTAACCAATAGTAAAATGGGTTAAATTAAATTAAAGAAACCTAAATCAAGATAAAAATAGTGAAATTAATGAAATGAAAAGTGAATATAGTACTAAATCATTAAAAAGAAAAACATGTATGAGGACAAAATGAATACGTAAGATCAAGAAAGGTCAATATTCAAATAACAAAAAGTTGGGAGTTTATATATAAATGATAAAAAGGGGTGGGGATAAATGTGCAATTACCAAGATGTTATAACTATAAATATCATTCTATTTTCTCTCTTGGAGGGACTGGCAAGAGTAAGAGAGAGTTTAGGGAGAGGCTGGAGAGAAGATATATTGATGGCAAATCAACTGACAGCTATAACTCCACCTTCCATCGTTGGATCAGCACGATATTCGAATATGTTGTTCTCATCCATGTCGTGTACATTGTCACCGTAGGGAGTTTCTATATCAGTCCCTGTTTGAGAGATATCGAGGGAGGAAAATATCTGGGAAAATACACTTCTGGACAGTCTTCTTTGCTGTCTGTTTTCTCCTTCGGCCACCATTGGATTAGGCTATAACTTAGATATGTTGGTTCTTCCTGATTCTATTTAGATTCTGAAAGGTGGAGATTTGAAACAAACATTCGGTATAGAAGTTATGTATCTCGCACAGTAGGTCTACAAGTTTGAGGTCAGTTCGGTTAAACCCATATTTCTGGAAATTCCATCATTTGATGAAGTTAATATTTGGATATGTTATTCTCATAATAATGAATTATAACTTGAAAGTATGGATTGTTTGGAATATTATTCGTTTGTTATTTATGGTTGATTGAAACTGTTGTCAAGGATTGTATTTAGAAGAATATTATTCGGAAAGTTTGTAAAATCGATAAGAATGTTTTATTTTGACGTTAAGAGGGAAGATTGAAATAAATAAGAAAATTTGGCTCTTATAAAGATATTTTTTTGACACTCTTAAATGATATGTGATATGGCCAGGGGTTGAGATAAAAGAGAAAAAGTTAAATTATGGATGTTGTGTGTAAATGGAAAGGTTGATGAATCTGGACAGATTCGTCTCCTGACTTTTGGAGAGAATTTAAGTAGGAGGATGAGAGAATTAGGATCAAGTTTCTTCATAGTAATGGTAGTTTTGGATGTTAGCTAACTAAGAAAATTGGTCTTGCTCAATATGAAGCTGTAGAACCCCAGTTATGGGTCATCAACCGAGATTGGGTCTTGATAGACCCTGTACGGTAGTGTTTGTTGATGAGCTATTTTGACTATCTCAAAGGCAGAACTGGGTTCTCCTTCCTTCAGAGAACTTGTAGCCTTGTGTATTAGCTTTCCAACGAGACTAATCTCGCTTGAAACAGAGTTCTATAACTCTAGATATAGTTAAAAATCTAATGAGTGTTCAGAAAATAACAGTTCAATGTCTAGACAGTAACAGTTGGACAGTAACAGTTCAATGTGTAAACAGTAACAGTTCAAATGTCTAGACAGTAACAGTGCAAAGTTGGACAGTAACAGTTCAAATGTTTAGACAGTAATAGTTCAAAGTCAGACAGTAATAGTTGGAAATTTCACGTGAATATTATATAAAAGAATTGAGTCATATGCACTTACACATTGAAATACTAACTCTGAAAATATACATGATATATGTATGTATGTTATTATGAGGAAATGAACATGCATAGAAAGTAACATGAGTAATGGATGAATATGGATTCTTTATAATATCGGCCTAAAGGAATGATAACTATGGTTGGATAAAGGATGACAACATTAATGGGTGTAATGAGTTTATGTAAGATTCACTTTTAAATGAAATGTTGATTGTTGTTGATGTATGAATTATATATTGATGATGTGAAGGGAACATGTTCGTCGATTACCGACATGATGTGTGTCAAGTAAAAAAAAAAATTTATTGTTGTTTTGGGCTTGAAAAGTCGGGTTGTTACAGCCCAATTAAAATCTTGTACTACAAAAAATATGCAATAAAAAATTAACATTTTAAAATTATTTTTAAATTAAAAAAATAGTAGATTTACTTACTTAAAATGAAAAATCCGCAATAAAATTGTTATTGTTACTGGAAAAGTCGAGAAAGGATAAGGGGTGATGTGGGGGTGGGGGGGCTGTTTGTTGCAGATTTGGGAGGGGAGGAGAGGGTTGACGGCCAGTTCATACATTAACTACTAATGATGGATTTACTGACGTAATGTTTTTGTCTGCCAATCCATCGACAATTCTGTTGGTAAAAGTAACATGTCACTTTATGGCTTATCCTGTTTGAATCAAACTGTAATTTCGTCGGTAAAAGCGTCCCTAAAAAAATACATGTCATCATAATTTTTGGTTTTTTTAAATTCTTTTTATTCTGATTGTAATTCCCTTAGTATTTACAGACGAAACCAGTCCATCGGTATTTATCGATGGATGTAGCGATGGAATAAAATCAGTTGATAAATATCACTCCAAAATATCGACTGAAGTTTTCTGTTGGTGATTTTGTTTTTATTCGTAGATTTTCTGGTAGTTAAATAATTAATAGTTGGCTAATTGCCCATGATTTGAATTTTTTTCTCTAAGTTGGAAAAAGTCCAATCACCTTAAATCATAACATTATAGTACTAGGTAATTAGCCAAATAATTCTTAATAAGCCACCGGTTACAGAAGACTTGTGGTTCCATTCAAGAAAGTCATGGAAAACGAAGAGAGTGTTTAGAAACATGGTGGAAATTATATTTTTAAAAATTTTGATTTTTTTTGTGTTTAAAAATACTGATATCAAAAATAATTTTTAAAAAATAAAAAAAATCTCATCTTAATACATTTCTAAATAAAAAATACTTTAAACCATTATCAATACTACAATCTCAAACAGGCCTAATAAATACAAGAAAAGTCATCGGGCCGGGTAACACTTTCTTGGATGGTGGCATCAAACTCTTTCCGCTTCAAAAAGTCGTGGTCTCACATCTCAAGGAACATTTATCGTCATATATATATTTTCAGATTTTCTTCCTCAAAAAATAGTGTGATCTAGTGAAATTTTCTTCAAATTTTGAGGTTCTTGATTTGATCAAAGGGCTGCTAAACGATCCGTGAATATTTCCCTTATTTCTTAACCATTACAAATGTATTAAATCCCATTCCAATCTTCAAATATATGCTCAGAAACAGACATATTTTAAGTTGGTGAGACAGAGGGAGCTTCATCTCATAAAATTCTGGTTGTTATCAATTGTTATGCCCATGGTTATGTTAACAAGAGACAGGCGGAATTTGAAAATGGCAGGCGCCTGAAATTAGATATCATGAATGCATTTTGTACAAGTAGAGTTTGGTAAGATACTAGAATTGGATAGGACAGGATTGAATTCAATGGATCAATTGTTTTGTTTTCTGTTTTTGGTTCATGTTCTTCGACATATTTTGTTCAACAGTTTGCAATTAATTACCCTTTTTAAGTGCATTTCTCATTTTATCTATATTTTGTGAGATTGAAAAATTTAATAAAAAATGAATAACATTATAAGATAAAAAATAATTAAATTGTCATGAAAAAACACCAAAAAAACTAAAGGGGTATTTTAAAGTTCGGTAGCGATTGTTTTTCAAAGTGTTTTTTATTCAGAAATGTATCAAAATAATATTTTTTTTATTTTAAAATATTATTTTTGACATTAGCACATCAAAATAATTTAAAAAAATAAAATAAAATTTAAAGTAAAAGAAATAAAAAATATTTTAAAAAAACAAAAACATACCACAAACAAATATTTCTTGCAATATTACTCATATTTTTTGTCCGATCTTATGTTTTGTCCGAATTGCAGCCATTACTCATATTTTTTGTCGAGACTTGAGAAGCCTTCTGGGCCACGAAAAGCCACCAGACACAACAACACTTGCAATTTTTTTTTTCTATAAACAGTTGACGATGAAAAATTATAGTTATTAAATCTGATCCGGGAGTTGATCCGGTCAAGGAGCTGAGTTGCGAGTTACACGGGTTAATAAAAAAAATTAAAAAAACATTTGAAATTTTAATATTTCATATGAAAAAATTAAGAAACAATTCATGTGAATATAGACTATATATTGTAAATAATGAAGTTTAAAAGAACATATCAAAAAGTTTTTTATCCCACATTGAAAATATATTATGTTATCCTTTTAAATTGAAGTATTTAAACAAATTTTTTTTTTTATCTTACATTGAAAAAATATAATTTTTTTTCATGTAAACATAGAGTATATATACTAAAAGATTGAAATTCCACATTGAAAAAATAATTTTTTTTCTTGGGAACATAGAGTATATATACTAAAAGACTTTAAATCCTACATTGAAAAAATAACTTTTTTCTTGTGAACATAGAGTATATATATTAAAAGGTTTCAAATCTTTCAAATCTCATATTGAAAAGATACTATGTTATCCTTTTAAATTAAAGTATTTAAACCAAAAGGTTTTTTATCCCACATTAAAAAAACATAACTTTTTTCTTGTGAACATAAACTATATATACTAAAAGACTTCAAATCTCACATGAAAAAATAACTTTTTTCTTGTGAACATAGAGTATATACACTAAAGGGTTTCAAATCTTTAAAATCTTACATTGAAAAGATACTATGTTATCCTTTTAAGTTGAAGTATTTAAACCAAAATTTTTTTATCCCACATTGAAAAAACATAACTTTTTTCTTGTGAACATAGAGTATATATACTAAAGGACTTCAAATCTCACATTGAAAAAATAATTTTTTTCTTGGGAATATAGAATATATATACTAAAAGGTTTTAAATTCCATATTGAAAAACATATTTTTTTTGTGAACATAAGGTATATATATGAAAGGGTTTCAAATCCCACATTAAAAAAATATAATTTTTTTTCTTATAAACATAAAATATATATATGAAACGGATTCAAATTTCACATTAAAAAAATATCTTTTTTCTTTGGAATATATTCTAAAGTGCTTTTAACAAAAACCATTGGGTGGCACAAACAAATTGCTTTTCTTCTACGCTACACTAAACTCCTTTTCTAGCTGTGCATGCCACATTCTTTTCTCCCTTCATCACTGCTTCTCTAACTCCTTCTGAGTTCCGATTAAGTCAGATCATCGTTTGAAGATCTTGTTGGTCCAGGTAAGCTCCATGTTCTCTTTTCGCCAAAATTACATGTCATCTAGAATTCTTGCAAGTTACTCTTTTTTACCCTGATATTGTTCAGGAGTTCTTGACTTGATCAGATCTGAGTTCAGGACATAGTTTCTTGCTCATTGTGTTCTTACAAGCTATATAGTAAAGCGTGAATTAAAATTCTCAAAAAAAAAAAAAAAAAATTAAAAGTATCTTATTGAGCTTTACAAACAATTTATTGGTGTCATTAATCTAGTGTGTGATTCAAATTTTCTATTTAACATATTAAATAAAAACTAGTACTTTCTCTATATAAAACTATAATTAAAGGGAAACAAGAAAATAAATGATCTTTCTTTTACCAAAACAACGTTTAACATTACCTCTAGGTGTTTTCTTGCCATGGAGAAATATTTTTGGTGGGCATTTCCGAAGAAGATCGGTGATGGTTTTAAAAATATCCATAAGGGCAGAAAGTAGACATGGCAATTAATTTGATCCAATACGAGACAAACACCCTCTATGAACAGCTCAAATAACCTAGCTTTAACTTGATCATATGGGAGGCGGGGAAATTGTGGATTTTGATGCTCCTCTTAACTTACTTTTCATCACCAATAATAAACTGTAATTTAATTAATATTAATATTTTTTTCTTTTAAAATGTTTTTGAATTCGACTTTCTTATATAATAATGAAAAAACCTTTCTTTAACCTGATTAACTAGTAATATTATTTTTATCATGTATCTCGTGCCAACTTCTATTAGGCCTCTCTACTTTCTAGAGGGATTTGAGGACAAACAAATTTGTATTTTTATATATGTTTCTCTTAACAAATATGTTCTCGATCAAAGAATATTTTTTATTTCTATCATGAAATAAAACTAAAATATAACTTAATATTCTCCAAATGAACAAAAATATTAATATACTTTCGTATTAAAGAATATCTTATTTTCTTCGATTAACTCCAAGTTTACCATATTAACCAACCCTTAAGATAACACCATACCTTTACGCACAATGATCACTTTGCTTTTGCTTTTGTCTTTTTATTCTTCTTCTTTGAAAAACATCACTTTCGTTTTTTACTAGATCCAATCTAGTTTTTGGCTAATAGTTTGATCTTACCCTTTATGGTGGTTCTCGACTTCCTTGTGTTTATCTTGGAAAATGTTCTTCTAGTTTCTGTATTGGTATATATGGCCTCGTAAGGAATACTTTGCTTCCTTTTACTGATTCTTTTTTGCTCTGAACTTCACTTAATTCTTTCTTTCTCTCAAAGCAGGACAGGAGGTCTCCTGGTTGTCGACCAGCTTGGCACTGGTTCCTTCTTCTGTGTGCTAATCAAAATCCTTGAAGACAATATAATGGACCAAGTTTGTTTTCCTTTCACTTTTTCTTAATCTTGTTAGTGCTATTTTCTTGTTATATATATTTTACTTGATCATGATTAAGAAAGCAAGAATCTCCAGCTTGCTTTTTTGTTTTATCCAACTGTAATAACCCAATTTTGGATTCTTTAAATTTTCTTGAATGCTATTTTATATCTATTTTTGCTCATAAAAATCCAAAAAAATTAAGAAAAAGTTTAAAATTCAAAAATATATTTTCTCGAGTCAACTGCCCTTTTCCAAAAAAAAAACGCTCATTGGGTCAATATGGGTCAAACTGTGTCGATCGGGGTAAAAAATATCATTTTTGATGAAAACCGAGTCCACTGGTCAATATGAGTCAAACCATGTCAGTGGGGATGAAAAAATAAGTTTGATGCCGTTTTGGGTCAAAACTGAGTCCACCGGATCAATACGGGTCATACCATGTTGACCAGGGTAAAAAATGAGTTTCATGCCGTTTTGGGTCAAAACCGTCATTTTCGGATTAAACCAAGTCCACGAGTCAATATGAGTCAAACCATGTCGACCGGGATAAAAAATGAGTTTCAGGTTATTTTGGGTTAAAATCAGTATTTTCAGTCAAAAGCCGGTCTACCAAGTTGTTACCATTCGAAAAATATTTTTTCTATATTTGAAATTAATTATTTTTGTTATTAAAATTGATTTTTAGTAGTTCAAATTAGGTTTATTCAATAATGCAGAAGTTTTTATTGGAGTAGTTGGTGCTGTTGGGGTAGTGAAATTTTTTCTTCGGACAGAGCCGTATCTCTTGGTTATAAATTTCAGTGTCCCCTCATTATTGCTTATAAAACCCAATGAAAATTAATGAAAATTTGAAAAAAAGAGGGAAGGAAAAAAAAAGAGAGAGAATAGAGGAGGAGAAGTGAATACGTAATACTATTCTCTTTTTTTGCGTTTTTATTCCAGCAAGTAAGATATTGATTTAAAAAAAAAACAATTCAAAAAATACAAAAAATATCCTAATCGTTGATCTAATAGTATTTAGTTCTGAAACCGTGATTGGATTTGATATAGCTTTCTACATTATCTAATACGAACATTATAAATAATTGAATGAGATTGCAAGTAAAAAAAAAAAAAAAAACTCATTCGGTGTAAAGAGAATTTCATTCAATTGGACGCTAAGATTTTAGCCTTAAGATGGGAGGACAGAAATTGTAAGTTTAGTAAAAAAGCAGCTCTTTTTAAAAATTTAGCATTAAGATCTAGTCCAATTTTCTTTGGGTTTATTTAGTTTGAAAATTATATGATTTAGTCTAAAATTTTATTTTATTCACATTTTAATTTTTAAATTTGAAAGAAAAATAAAAAAGTCACGTTATGAAATGAAAAAAAAATTATCAGTTGGTCATATTTCCATATTAAAAAATATCGATCTCAATATCTACGAGTTCTATTGAAACAAGAGGAGTCTCATTAAAGTTTTTTAAAACTTTCATAATGTTTTAAAAAGTAGATCAATGTTGATTATGTGTTTTTGGACCTTTTTAGTATTTTTAAGTTGATAGATTGAATTTTTGAGATTCTAAGAGTATTTATTAAATATTTTTAAGTAAAATTGGATTGAATAATAGATTTTAAAGTAAGAAAACACCCCCTGAGTTTTCAGCCAACTCTAGTGAGCAGATTCTCGGCATTAGACTACTCTTCAATTACTTTGGATCTATCTCTTTTACTTCAATTTTATTTCTACCCTTGTATGTTTCCCATCGTTAATCTTCCATTATCGGCTTTTTGGATCAGTGGTGTCGCACCCGACATCGCGGCGGCCTTAAAAAAAAATCACAGATCGTGGAAAAAGAACAGATTTCTGGCATCTTGTTCTTTTAGGGAAAATGTCTTGTTTAAGGAGTCGCCACCTAGTATTATGGTCACTAGGAACCCTAACTGGTCAACAGAGATTCTATGGTACGGGACTGGTTACGTAAAAGGGAAGATATTATCACCCCTTAAACATTCTGCCTAAGACAGACTGCATTGCTGGTTTTGTCTTAAACTACTAAACATTTATTCGCTTATGCTATGATGATTTGTTTATAATATTCCTGGCTCTGACACCAGTGAATATTCGATCGCGAATAATTCCAACTCTGGCGTTGGTAAAAATTCCACCCCGAATAATTCCAACTCTGGCGTTGGTAAAAATTCTCACCCCGAATAATTCCAACTCTGGCGTTGGTAAAAATTCGTAGCTATAAAAAATCAGTATATATTTTTTTCCTATTCCTGGTCCTGATATCAGTGAATAAAAATGAAAAAAAAAAATCTATTTTTATGCATGTACATATTTTTTTTATTTTTTGTAGCTAAATAAAATAAAATACGACGAATAAAAATAATATAAATTTAAACCGGTATTTTTATTCCTGACTCTGGCGTCAGTGAATAA
>Ga0325414_1001268_pt1 | contig 23951 bp, 22 predicted proteins | sample PopdelMetagenome_8_FD_206183 | JGI IMG/M metagenome (GOLD analysis project Ga0325414, IMG submission 206183) | Populus deltoides microbial communities from Bellville, Georgia, United States - Leaf-PdKOR-R3 | ecosystem: Host-associated > Plants > Phyllosphere > Phylloplane/Leaf | place: USA... | reverse complement strand
CATTTGGGATTTTGCAAAAATTATACAATTTAATGATACAAGATATTATCGTCCAGGTAGTGTCTGATGAAGCAAGGGCAATGTTCAATGGAGGGATGGCTGGCTTGACATATTGGAGTCCAAACGTTAATGTATTCCGTGACCCCAGGTGGGGTCGAGGGCAGGAAACTCCTGGTGAAGACCCTGTTGTTGCTGGGAAATATGCTGCAAGCTATGTTAGGGGACTCCAAGGTAACAGTGGTTTCAGACTAAAAGTTGCTGCCTGCTGCAAACACTACACCGCCTATGATCTTGATAACTGGAATGGAGTGGATCGGTACCACTTCAATGCCAGAGTAAGTCATTCTTAACTTGTAGTGGCTGTGTCTCACCATTATTATTATTATTATTCCCAATATTATTCTGAGTGTGTAACTATCTTTGGGCAGTTTAGTTACTTTATCTAGGACAAGTTTTGATTCAATGGGTAGTTCAAGATTCTCAGCTAAACCCAGACTAGCCATGTGCAAATTAGGACCACTCTATAAGCAAGAAGGGTAGCTAGTGGCGTGGAACTAAATTTTTTCTTTAGCAAACCATAGCCATCTCGGGCACAGCTTAGAAGTGAGTTTGGCATATTTGTTTCAACAATTAGGACACTCGAGGTGTTACCTGTGAGATCTGTTGAAGTTTCTGCCTTTCCTTTTTTGGTCTGAGTTGTTGAAATTGTTTGTCATGACTTCTAACTGAGGCTTGTCCCGTGACCTGTAATGTTATCCTTATTATAATCAAACGATTATGACATTCTTGTTGCGTTGTGATCTTTATCATCAATTGTTGCTAACATTATAAGCGATAACAGTTCTATCGTAAATACACTGGAATTTTTTATTTTCTTTTATTCATTTGCCATTAATTTCAAGTAAAGGTCCTGATTGTGCACAAACAAATCCCAATGCCCTCTTCATGAACCGAAAAAGGAACGAAATTATATCCACAACTTGGTAAACACTCCGAGCTATATATGAGCTGTGAGTGTGTTCGCCGAAGTGAATTCACGAGTCTTAATTTTTCGGTGGTGATTTGTGAAGGTAAGCAAGCAAGACTTGGTAGACACTTACGATGTGCCGTTCAAGTCCTGTGTGGTGGAAGGGAAAGTGGCCAGTGTAATGTGCTCTTACAATCAAGTCAATGGAAAGCCCACTTGCGCTGATCCTAGCCTCCTCAAAAACACCATCCGTGGTGAATGGCGTCTTAATGGGTGAGTGGCATCATCCTCATTCGGCTCCCAACACCCTAGAACATATCGTGTTAAATTGCCGGAGTAAATGATTTATTTTTATTTTTTTTATTTTGATGGGCTTCTCATCTAAATCTGTTGATGGGCCCAAACAGATACATTGTATCAGACTGTGACTCAGTTGGGGTACTCTATGAGAACCAACACTACACTGCCACACCAGAAGAAGCAGCTGCGGCGACTATTAAAGCAGGCCTAGATTTGGACTGTGGCCCCTTCTTGGCTATCCACACCGAGAATGCTGTGAAGGGAGGATTGCTAAATGAAGAAGATGTAAACATGGCCTTAGCCAATACAATAACTGTCCAGATGAGACTCGGCTTGTTTGATGGAGAGCCATCAGCCCAGCCATTTGGTAACTTGGGCCCAAGAGATGTTTGCACTCCAGCCCACCAACAACTGGCTCTCCTTGCGGCCCAACAAGGCATTGTTTTGCTTCAAAATAGTGGGCGGACCTTGCCTTTGTCCAGAACCAATCTTACTGTGGCAGCAATTGGGCCCAATGCCGATGTTACCGTTACCATGATAGGAAATTATGCTGGTATGTCGTCCCAGATTTGCAATTTTTTTCTTAATATCTATAAAATATTAAGTTCATTTGTCATGTGACATTCATAAGAGAGTTTTAGCCTTTGCCTTCTAATGTAGGTGTTGCATGTGGTTATACCACTCCTCTTCAAGGGATTAGTAGATATACTAAGACCATTCATCAATCTGGATGCATTGATGTGGCCTGCAATGGGAACCAACAATTTGGTATGGCTGAGGCTGCAGCCAGTCAAGCCGATGCTACTGTTCTTGTAATGGGGCTTGATCAATCTATAGAAGCAGAGTTTAGGGATAGGAAAGACCTTCTCTTACCTGGATACCAGCAAGAACTTATATCAAGGGTGGCTAGGGCTTCAAGAGGTCCAATTATATTGGTGCTGATGAGCGGTGGTCCAATTGATGTCTCATTTGCTAAGAATGATCCTCGTATTGGTGCTATATTGTGGGCTGGATATCCTGGACAAGCTGGTGGTGCTGCTATCGCTGATGTTTTATTTGGAACAACTAATCCAGGTATATATCTGTTAGATGTATCCTCAGAGATGGATTCTAATTTTAAAAATTTTTCTCTTGCGGGCTTGATAATTGAACATCAATGCTAGGACCATTGTGTTAAAGACTATTCAAGACACCTCTACGCTTGTTGTTCCAGGTGGGAAGCTGCCGATGACATGGTATCCACAGGACTACCTTGCTAAGGTGCCGATGACAAACATGGGAATGAGAGCCGACCCTTCAAGAGGTTATCCAGGTAGAACCTACAGATTCTACAAGGGGCCCGTTGTGTTCCCCTTTGGACATGGAATGAGTTACACCACCTTTGCTCACTCCTTAGTGCAAGCTCCACAGGAGGTTGCGGTGCCATTTACAAGCCTCTATGCCTTGCAAAACACTACTGCTGCCAGGAATTCGATCAGGGTTTCGCACGCAAACTGCGAGCCACTCGTATTAGGCGTTCACATCGATGTGAAGAACACTGGAGATATGGATGGAACTCAAACGCTTCTCGTGTTCTCCAGTCCACCAGAAGGAAAATGGTCAGCAAACAAAAAACTGATTGGTTTTGAAAAGGTTCATATAGTTGCAGGATCTAAAAAACGAGTCAAGATTGACATTCCTGTGTGTAAGCACTTGAGTGTCGTGGACCGATTCGGAATTCAAAGACTTCCAATCGGCAAACATGATCTTCACATTGGAGATCTTAAGCATTCTATTTCACTCCAAGCAAATCTAGAGGAGATCAAATCCTAATAACTCATGGGATACCGACAACTGCACGTTATATAAACAGAACAAATAGGTATTGTGAGTCTCAATAATTCAGATGCGAATAGGTATTGATTCCCGACTCATTAAAGTTCGAAAAAACAAAAAAAGATACGTGTGAAAAAAAATTGGTCAAAGGTCTTCAAGCCAAGCACATCGCCAGCAAAAAGAAAATTGTCAACATGTTTGTTTATTTTTATTGTTGTTTAATTAAATAAAAATATATTATAATAAATAAAATTTTTATTGTTGTTTAATTGAATGCAGTCTATGGAATTGGGCGGGCCACTTGGCTAGAATGAGGTGCTAGATGATTTCGATCAATTGCAAAATCACACCAGCTTTGCTTGTGTAAAACTTTGTTTACTATTGTTTCTACCGTGGTCTTGTTTCTAATCAAACTGGTCTGAAACTATCTGGACACCTTGGAATATGTTGTCTGCTACTGTTTTTATTTTCTTTTCTGAAACCTATTTGGACAGCTTGTCGGAGAGAGCTTTGAAATTCCCATCCAATGGAGACATGATTCAGATTGAGGAAGTTGGACAGGTACTTGAGATTCCACTTTCAAAAAATGGCAGAAAAAAAACAAGAGTAAAGACAGCTGATTTTTGGGTAAACTTCAATTTTTCTTTTACAGAAATTTGTCGATGCTATAATTGTAGTTTTCAACAAGTTTCAACGTTGCCCATGATCACAAATCGTCAAGGATCCTGTTCTTGGATTTGTGTTTTTGAATTTCTAAGATTTATAACTGTTTTCGAGAGATATTACAAGATATATGTGAATTTATGACGGGAAAAAAAAGAGAGAAAGAAGGGAGATATATGCTAATCACTTGATAATTAAAAAAGATTGAAAGTTTTTGGAAACTATATATAGAGACAACGTTGGAAAAACGGAACATTGATGAATCCAAAGGAACAAAAGAATGAAATTTACTTCTGGTTTTTATTTTTCTTTTCTTGCTAAGATGGACTGAAGATTTCAAATGCAATCATAAAGTATTTGAAGTTATATCATGACAGGGACTGCACACAAGAAATGACCATCTTAGCTGCTTGAGATCGATCCCTCCGTCCTCCGTGTCTTTTTACTGTGATTTTGATGTTGCAATTTCTTAATTATATCTCTAAATAGTATTATGGTCAAACATGATCCTATGAATACATGTAAGAATTGCAGCTAAATATTAACAGTCTAACAGGAAGTCTAAGAAATTAAGATTAAAAAGTTTATTTTCTTTCTAATCTCGAGTTCAAGCTCTATAATTATTAATATGATGAATAATAAAAGTTTACATGATCATTAACTTCAGGATCGTAAGATTAGTTGAGATACGTGCAAACTGGTCCAGATTCGTTAATAAAAAAAAAGAAAAAAAAAGAATTGCAGCTAATTAAAATCTTCTGCACTGCAAGTTGGATTAGTAAGCGCTTCTGACGTTTTAACATCATGAAAAGTTTTTTTTTAAAAAAAAGAAAAGCTGAAGAAATAAAGAGGCTGCCATTGTTTCTGCAGATATTTTCTCAGTTTTAATTTAAGACAAGAGGTTGCTAAATCTTTAAGAGTTGGTAACATTAAATATTATATTGGATGTTATGTTGACAAGCAGAGAGATTGGTTTGATTTTAATCCATGACAAAACAAATGCTAGCATTTAACGAGGAGGGTACGTCTAAAAGTGACAAAATATTTATATTTCTCTCTGAAAGTATCTCTCGTTTTTTAAGTAAATCTTAAAAAAAGATTAAGCCAGTGGAGGGATTGGGATTTCTTACCTATGGTGAAATAAATAACTAAATTAATACAATATTCTCAAATCAAGAAAATCACTAAATAAACAAAACAAATAAATCAGGACAAAACGTGCTCCATGAATGGAAGTGTCGGTAACCGAGGATGTGTTGAAGCGTGAGATCGTACGGGGCTGGGTTTGCCGTGGACCGACCTCTATTGATGTTGATTTCCTAACTGTGCAAACCATACTGTAATTCCTTTGATATTTAATTGCTGACCAAAAATAATTAAATAAAAACTTGTGTTATAATATTATATATATAATATATATACACACACACGCGCAAACATGTGCATTTATATAATTATATATATATATATATAATTTTGTTTTTCAAACATGTAAGTTACATAATAAATACAAGCAGTTGTCCACCATTAAACCTCATTTCCACCCACCACCACTCCTCTTCCTTATCATACTGGAGTCTTGTTAGTTAGCCTTTTGTTTCCAAGTTTGCTTCTAATATTTCCTTGTATATATCCATAGACGCCTTTTCTCTTCTACTTTTTGAGTTTTTTCATCTTATATATATATATATCTCCCTTTACCCGTATAGTATATTCTTATCTCACCTTTTCACTCAAGAACAATCCCATTCTCTCTCTCCGTTGGCCCTTCTTTCCTTAACGTCTCTGTCCTTTCACTCTTGCATATCTTCCTTTCTCTGCAGCAAGGTAATGGAAAGATCCCTCTCCTATATCTCTCTCTCTCTTGCACTGGCACATAGCACATGCACGCACCTTCTTTTCTCACCGCCGGTTGCGAGCACCGTGGCCCTTGTGTATAAGGGTTCCTTCGTGGCCATTTTTTTGCCTGTGTTTCTTAGGCTGTTAAGGAGTGGTGGCATCCAATCTCTTTGATCTTTTATCCCACTCGCAATTCTAAGAGTTGTTTTTTGTCTTTACAAGTTTTTGTGTTTGATTCATGGATAGCAGGAGAGAAGAGATGGCAGATTGCAACAGAAACGAAGAGTTCTATGGTTCTCAAGAGATCCAGGTACGTACAAACCCGATTGGCCAGTGACATTTTCTTAATTAGGAAATCAAAATAAGATATTTTTTCATTAGCAAAATAAAACGATATTACTAACATAGACATTAAATAACGACTAAAAAGTTTGAAGCACGCATCATGTGAGGTGACCATAAAATGTTACGGTGCCGAGCGCTATGGGAGCTCACGCACTCCCCAATCGAGCTCGTTCAATGCGACAGAGCTGCCTCTTCGAATTCAATATCGACTAGCTAGTCTGTAGTTTAGGCCCAGGCAAGTATGAAAGTGTCGTCGATGATCAATGGGAATGACAGTTGTCAACTTTACTTGAATATCTCTTTATCATTAATTATTTAGATTTGGTGGTAGATTATGCAGTGATTTAATTTGATGGTGTCACCATATTTTTTTTTTTTTAATTTTTTTGTACTTAATTTATCTAAAACAAGGGACTAAGTATAGGTGGTATTTCTAGGGCTGGGCCCAAATAAATCTCTTTACACGAGATTTTTCTTGGTGTAAAATTAGTAGCATGTGATCCTTCCTCATCACAGTCATTGTAATATCTGCGGTCCCTAAAATGCTGACATCACTGACATTCCTTGAGGTGTCGCCAATGTACAATCGTAATTTGTACGTACCACACAGTATCCCACAAGACTTTACCCAATAGAGCTGTCGAATTTCAGTTCTGTTGACTGCGCGTGCGCTCGTAAGTGTGAATTGGTTCATGTAGCCACTCCCCGCTGCCTGTAATTTTTTGTTTTTTACTGCAGAGGCACGCTTGATATATATTAATTTAAATGGTAAATCGAGCTGTTGGGTCAAATATATAGAGACGTTGCGAAGAAGAATTGTTTTCATGAAAGTAATAACTCAGAAGCTAATGATAAGTTTGAACTATATTAGAAAAGAACAAAACAAGAAAACTAGTTTGAGATTGAATTGTTGAAAATAAAACACTTTCAAGACACGGTTTCTTAATCTTGTTTTGCCTGCCTAATCCGTTGATGTGGTCAAAGTAAACCATCATTTAGACTGCAAGATCTGGTCCGCTGTATCTAACTAAGCTTTTGAGTGCTCATTCGGGGGGTCAACGTTTTGTTTTGTTGGGTGTAATGATCTTTAATCAAATGAAGTGGGTGGTGTTTGTTGACCGTAATTTTTTAATTTTTTTTTAAATTACTTTGATAACAAAATAAATTTAAATAAATATAAACACATTATTAAAGTCTAGAAGTAAGAGAAACTGTTTCAACTCCGCCTGTCTTTCACGTTGCAAGAATTAAGTTACACACAAGTTGTGACTGCTGCTTGTGTGTCTAGAAAGATTACTCGTGCAGGCAGCTAGGCACGGAAGAGCCTGTCCATATGTAAGTGCACGGCCCTAGGGCTCCCCCACCCCCTCCTAACGGCGGCCCAGTGTGTTTTGGATGACGGAAAATTGAGTGATTTTATTATGCTACGAAACATTCCCTTCAATGCTTTGCTGATGTTTATAGTCAATTTACTATATATTTTTTAGGAAGGTTTTTTTTTCCTTGGAAAAACAATTGTTGAAGATTTTTTTCGAACTTGCCACATCAAAAGGTGATCATTATTTTTTTCATTACAGGCAGCATCCATGACCAAGAAATATGGAGGGCTTGCACCCAAGAAGAAGCCCTTGATTTCAAAGGTAAGCTAAGTAACATAATTTATCAAGTGATATTAAAGCAAATCTGTACTCTCTCCCTCTCCCTCCCTCTCTCTCTCTCTCTCTCTCTATATATATATATATATATATATATATAAACATGATAAATGAGAACGACCCTTTAATAATGCCTGCAGGACCATGAGCGTGCTTTCTTTGATTCAGCAGACTGGGCATTATGCAAGGTACTCTTTTCATTACCAAAGAAAAAATCACAAATTTTCATGCCTTGTCCCGACAGTGCTATTTTCTGTTCGACAGTTGCTTTAATTACAATCAACGGTCCCCATATTTTGCCTTCAATAGCCTGTTATATAACTAACTCTCTTCAAAAAGTTCAGGTGTTTCCAGAAGTTGCAAGTAAATTACAAGCAAAAGCAAAGTTATATTGTTTAGAACTAAAATCTTGATCCTGCCTCAGCTATTATATTTTTACAGATAATCATGATTTTAGTATTAATTACCTCATTTACTGGGTGCAGAGAAGAGGAGAGAATTTTAATCGCAAAATATAACAAATAATAGTACTTGTTGATTTTTTTATTGATCTGTCTGTGCCTGAAACTCTATACATCTCACCTCCTTGTCTTTGTGTTTTTTCCCCTTCCTCCGACAGCAAGCAGCTGGAGTGAATCAAACGTCAACAGTGGCAATAGAAACTTTGCGACCAAAACTACAGGTAGTCATAATTTACACCCTTGTTTTTTTTTTTTCGTTTCTTTTCCCCCCTGTAACGAGCCAGAGATAATCTTAGCCCCTTCTCCTTCTTCCAACACCCAAAAAAAAAAAAAAAAACAGAGAGAAAAAAGTGGAATGATTATCTTGGAGCGCAAAATCCATTAAAACTTGTTTTAAACAGAGAATTATGCTTAGATGATTGTTCTCTCCTTGACAAACTGCAGAGAACACCTCACCATACACTCCCGCCTAGGAGACCAGCTTGTACATCTGGTAGCAACGTGAGTCTTGACATGGATCGCGTAATATGTTCTTATCAGGTTAACTTTGGATGCTTTTAACATAATTCACTGGCTTTCTGTGATCATGTCTTGTTGTTATTGCAGGCAGACTTGGATTGATTGAATGCTCAGAGGAAGAGATTTAATGTGTTTACCAGTCATATCTATATCCATGAAGATTGTACACATTGCAATCGGCCTTTGAATGTTGATGATCTCGACTATTTTTAATAAAGGAGTTTAGTTATGAGAGAGAAATTAAATATTTGCTGTCCTCGCGTGTTTTATAATTTGAAAAGATTAATAAATAATCACTGGGATGGGAATTCTCTGACGCGGCGTCATCACCCTTCCGTCCTTCTAACCATGTTCGCGGTTGCAAGAGTGTATAATAAGGTGCCTTGTTGAATTTGTGTTTTCTTTTTTAACATGTTTGTTTTTGTGTTTTGGAAGTTGTTCACTTAGAATTATTTTTTTTTCAGGTAATTTTAGATTATTTTAACATGTATATATTAAAAATAATTTTTAAAAAATAAAAAATATTTTAATAATTTTTCAATTGAAAAACATTTTTAAAAGTAATTTTAGATAATGTTTGTTTTTGTGGTGAAATAATGTTTTTGAAGATTTTTAAATTTTTAGATTGTTTTGATGTGTTGATATTAAGTATAAATTTTTAAAAAATAAAAAAATATTATTTTAATGGATTTTCAAACGAAAACACTTTTAAAAGTAATTTTAGATAATGTTTATTTTTACCGTTAAATGAAACTTTTGAAAAATTTTCTTGTTTAAATTTAATTTTTTTAATATTTTTTTATTATTTTGATGTGTTAATGTCAAATATAATTTTTTTTTAAAAAATATCAACAATAAACATTACTTTAGTGCATGACAACTACACGAATAAGTAAACCATCTAGGTGGTGACTCAGTGGTAAGAGTTTGGAATTAAAAGGTTTGCTCTTTATGTGGTCTCAGGTTCGAATCCTGTGGTTGCTCATATGATGGCCGCTGAAGGTTTACATGGTCGTTAACTTCAGGGCCCGTGAGATTAGTCGAGGTGCACGAAAGCTGACTCGAACACCTATGTTAAACTTAAAAAAAAAGAGTACATTCAATAGAGAACTATTTTTAATAATTTTTAGAATAATCTATATTATTTATTTATTTTCTCAACGAGCTACACCATTTAAAATTATAATAATTATATACATATCTATTATGTTTTAAAATTTAAATGATTACATGATAATTCTGCTTTCTTATCAAGTATTTAGTATGATTGCATCTGATCAACTTTCAAAAGTTTAGAAATTGGAAATATTCTATCCTTTTAGTTTGGGTACTGCTTTCTGAAATATCAAAACGGACATTAATGCAATCAAAACCTCAAAAATAAAATGGACTCGCACCAAATCTAATGATAGGCTTGTTGCCGACATGTCACTCATTTATTAGAGAGAACACCCAGTCGTTTATAAAAACCGTCTAGTCGTCGTTATGCATAAACGAAAGATGAAACGACGAGTCACTTTGACTCTAGCAATGAAATTCGTATAAGCAAAACTCCATTTTGTTCCACCATCGGCAGAAAGGACATGAGAGGGCTTTCTTTAGCTTCTAGGGCATCATCACCTGCACTCAATAACCTCTCTAAATCTCAAAAATCATCCAATCAGCCAAAACTCACCACACAGAAGCACCCCTCAAGGTCCAAAACTGATCGATTTCAAAGGCAAACCAACCACACTGAAGCTTCTTTAACAGGTAATAATACTCTTTCTTCACTAAACTCTCAACTTACAAAGATACCAGTCCCAAAAGGTCATGTTTCACATAACAGAGATACCAGGTCAGTTGATCGTCATTATATTTCTAGAATTCTGTCAAGAAATGACTGGTTTTTACTGCTAAACCACGAGTTTAAGGCGAAGAGGATTAATTTGAATCCTCAGTTTGTAGTTAGTGTTTTGCAAAATCAAGAAAACCCAATATACCCGTTGAGATTTTATATCTGGGTTTCGAATGTTGACCCGTTATTTATTAGGAATCAGGCTGTTAAGGGTGTTTTAGCTAATGCGTTTTATCGAAAAGGTCCTGTTGTATTGTCTGTTGATTTGCTTAAAGATATTAGAAACTCAGGTTTTCGAGTTGACGAAGATTTGCTTTGCGTTTTGATTGGTAGTTGGGGAAGGTTAGGATTGGCAAAGTATTGTGAGGAAATATTTGGACAAATATCTTTTTTGGGTATTACTCCTAGTGCAAGGCTGTATAATGCTGTTATTGATGCATTGGTGAAATCAAACTCTCTTGACCTTGCCTATTTGAAGTTTCAACAGATGTCAGCGGATAATTGTAAACCTGACAGGTTTACTTATAACATGCTTATTCATGGAGTTTGTAAAATTGGTGTGGTGGATGAGGCACTTCGGTTGGTTAAGCAGATGGAAGGTTTTGGATATTCAGCTAATGTTTATACGTACACTAACTTAATATATGGGTTTTGCAATGCAAAGAGGGTTGATGAAGCATTCAGGGTTTTCGAAACAATGAAGCTTCGGAATGTCAATCCTAATGAAGCCACTATCAGATCATTGGTTCATGGGGTGTTTCGTTGTGTGGCTCCACGTGAGGCGTTTGAACTGGTGATAGATTTTATTGAAAAGGAGCCTGTTTTGGGGAGATTGGCTTGTGATACTTTACTCTGTTGCCTGTCAGAGAAGTGTATGCCGAGAGAGGCAGGTGCATTATTGAGGAAACTTGGGGAGAGAGGTTATTTGCCTGACAGTTCGACATTTAACATCACAATGACTTGTTTGTTAAAGGGTTTGGATGTCAATGAGACATGTGGGATATTGGATAAATTTATTGCGCGGGGTGCGAAGTTGGGGTTTAGCTTTTATCTTGCATTAATTGAAACTTTGTATAAAGCAGGAAGAGGTATGGAGGGAGATCGGTATTTGAATCAAATGGTCAAGGACAGACTTGTGTCTGATGTCTTTTCATATAACATGCTAATTGATTGCTTCTGCAAAGCCAATGCGATGAACAAGGCAGTAATGGTTTTCAAAGTGATGCAAGATAGAGGTGTTTCTCCCAACCTTGTTACTTTCAATACCCTTATTAGTGGCCACTGCAAAGATGGAGAGGTGCAGAAAGCACGTGAACTGTTGCAGATGCTTTTAGAACTTGGATTGAAGCCAGATATTTTCACTTTTAGTTCAATAATTGACGGTCTTTGTCGAGCACAGCAGTTTGATGATGCTTTAGGTTGTTTCAGTGAAATGGTGGAATGGGGTATCTCTCCTAATGCTGTCACGTACAATATATTGATTCGTTCTCTGTGTCTTATAGGAGATGTTGGTAGATCAATGAAACTCTTAAAAGACATGCGAAAGGATGGAATAAGCCCTGATATTTTCTCCTTCAATGCTCTCATTCAAAGTTTTTGTAGGATGGGAAAAGTTGAGAAAGCAGAGAAGCTGTTTGTTTCCATGTCTACCTTTGGTTTGATTCCCGACAACTATACTTATGGTGCTCTTGTAAAGGCATTGTTTGAATCAGGGAGATGTGATGAAGCTAAGAAGATGTTTTTTTCAATGGAAGTGAATGGCTGTGTTCCTGATTCCTTCACATGCAATTTGATTTCTGAAAATCTGGTTAAGCAAGGCGATTTTGAAGAGCTTCAAAATATAGCAAAAATATGTTCTGAGAGAGGAATTTCTCTAAAATCCATTCCTGCAGTATAGGATTCTGCTGCTCTTGGTTCATAAGCTAGGGCTGATTTGTTTGAATATTCATTCTTTAGTTAAGAGCCAGCCATAAAGCAGCCGGCTGGTTTTTGCTTGTGGCATTTGGAATCATGTATATTGAAGAATTGTATAGAAGATCTCCATTCTGCTCCCATCAGATTGTTTCATATTTTCTGGCAGAAAAATCACGTTGATTCCGGTGTCATACGCATGTTGAGTTTGTGGATTTCTATCTTCTGTAGAAATAACTTGTGGGCTTGGCAATTTGTACCGCTCAACTTTCTTGCATTCCGTTTTCTCTTTTTCCTTGGAAAAATTGTGTTGTGCATGCATGGAGCGGAGCGGCATAGCTGGTCATCAAGCTTACCATATGTCGTGGGGAATCTCTTTGCTTCCAAGTGAAGCGGAGCCTCATTCAACGTCTGCCTCGACATCTACTCAGGATACACTGCTATGTTTTTTTTGCCTTGTTACTTTGAGAGAAATCTAGAATCTGTTTGTTTTATATTTTTCAGAGAAATAAAAAAGTTATTCTCTATTTTTCAGTGCGAATTAAATATTAAAAAAATAAATCAATAAATTTCTTTTTCAATAAACCCTTGAATAATGTTAATTTAGATGAAAATATTCTAACCTGAGAAAAATAATTTTTTTCTTGGCATTATTAACTCAAGATGTTTACGGATATCCATATTATTATTATTATTATTATTATTATTATTATTATTATAACTACAACTATTTTATTATAACCATCAAAATCACCATCATTAATGATCATCATCTTATTATCAATATAACTATTATTTTATTATAATTTCTTCATAACTCCCACACACTGCCATCACAAGATTCACAACAACATTCAACCGCCGTCACCCTCTTGTTATTAAAGCAACCTATATTTTATTATTATTATTATCACTATTATTACAATTGTCATCTTATATCACTATTGCTGCAATTACCATCTTATATCTTATGACTACCGCCATTCTCATCGATATTATTAGGATCACAAGTTCTACAACTATAATTAATGTTATCATCTGTATGACGAAGCTTATAGTATTAGATCGAGTTTCTCGAGTTCTAAATTATAGAGATAGAAACTAAAATTTTTAAGTCTAAGATTATAGCCTTTAATTGTAAAAACAATTATATATATAGAAAAATCGTTATTTATTGTTTAAATTCTTCATGGAAAAATAGCTTATAGGGTTGTTTAAATACAAGTAAAACATTTTAATTAGGAAATTCTTAATTAAATTGGAAGTTATAATCTAACCAGAAAGAAAAAACAACAAGGAAAATAAAAAACTAGCTTCAATTTTTCCTAAGAAAAATATTTTTCACAAAACAAATATGCTCCTAATTTCTAAAAACTTTTGTTCTTGTGAGATTCGACTTTAGATTTGATCTAGTTGAAGTCTAACTTATTGAATTGTCAAATCAATATGCAAGTCATTGAATTAATCCTGATTAATATAAAAATAATGTTCCTGATTAATATAAAAATAGTGTTATTTTAGATAAAAAATTTTTAAAAAATTAAAACTATATTGTTTTAGATAATTTTTTAAAAAAAATTCTTAAAGTTTACCCGATTAGATCTTATCTGGGTTTAGTTAAGTAAATTAAGTTTTGAGTTTATTTATCAAGTTATTGAGATTAATATTAAAAATAAAACTTAATTTAAATTAAGCTCTAAATCAATAAATTATCCGGTCGAAATGCTATGCTAATTCGAGTTTCGGAACCATGATACTTTAATGTATCATGATTTACGAGTTTTACCTTTAGGATCCCAAGGAGAAAATAAAAATGTACCGCTACTTTTTCCATGATGTATGTATTTTCTCTTTTGGCCGGCACGTTCTCGAAGTGAGCACAGGCATAACTTGGTTCGCGTGCGTTTTGAACATTAATTTAACAATTCGTTACCTAGAAGTAAAGCTGAAACGTTTAAGCCAGGGTTCCAAATGATTTAATGGGATCATCTGAATTCTCGAAGACCTTGCTTTAACAAGCCACTTATCCTAAATTAATAGTATGCTCATGCTCAGGCTATGCATTACTCGAGCCAACAGGCGATGAAGACATGAAGTAACTGTGCTGAATCTCCTCGATAGTGAAGTTGAGAAGTAACCTTGACTTGTCGTGGAAGTATTTAACCAGAAAGTATTTTTAGGTTTGAATTTTGTTGCTGATCAGAGAAACTCTAGGCGAGTTAAAGTTAGGTGGCTTGCACTCCAACTGCTCTCTTCTCCTTTAGTCCTCTGATCCGTTCAGCCAGATTTATGCCCAAAATAGAGGCCAAACCACTATGCTGACACTTTATTCCAAATAAATTCACCAACCTACTATTATTATCACTACCATTTCTATGTATATGATTACTTGTCATGAATATTCTCCAGCTTATGAAATGTTCCCCAATTAGTTTCTTGCATGAATTCTTAAAGATTGATATTTTAGATCATTCGGTTTGTGGGTCATTCCCAAAAGATGAAAAGTTACACGAATCATATAATCTCAATTTAGAAAGAAAAAAACATTAACTGGGAGTGTGTCATCGTATATTTGGCTACATTAGTCAAAGTAGGAATTGAATTTGCACCAACAGCAAACAACTAATAACCACGACATGTTCTAGGTTGATGGCACTGCTTTGGTATATAATTAGCCCCATCCCGTCCCCTTTTCTTCTATAAGCTGTGTTGTCTACCATCTTCAATAATGGCACAATATGCAAGCACAATATTTAGACTCTGGGTTTTATCTGCAGTTCTTGTTGGGGTCTCTATATTCTGCTGCAACCTAGGTATGTGACAGATAACAAACAGATAGTCCTGACAAATTAGTGATTTTAATTCAGGAGCATTAACTTTAATTTGCTGATCCTTCACAGGGAAGGCAGATGAAGGTGAAGATGTGCCTCAAACAGGCACAGGAATTATAGGTGGCGTCCCTCAAACTGGCACAGGCACTGGCACTGGCACTATTGGTGGCGTCCCTCAAACAGGCACTGGCACTATTGGTGGTGTTCCTCAAACAGGCACAGGCATCGTAGATGCTGATCCGGCTGAAATTGTTGCCAAAGCGTTGCTTTGTTTCAGCGATAAATATGTAAGTTGGATCTTGGTTTTATCCACTCATGGTAGGATGCATGCAGTTGAGCCAGTTGAAATTTGTCGATCAATTATCATGGTTCCTTTACCCGGTGTTGCTTTTATGCGCCTGTTCCTGACTTGCATGTTGATATTGCCTATTAAGTTTATAGTTTTCTTTACTTTCCTCTACTGACGCGTTAAGTGCTTCGTTTCTGGGAGCTGCCTCTAGTGTGGCCTTTGTTTTCCCGTTAGCACAAAAAAACACACTATCTTACGAATTGCTTTGACCTTTTGATTTCTTCCAAGTCTCAGTTATACAGCAGCTGCGAAGTAGCCTATAGATTGACCCAGACAGGTAAGCTTAACGTGCCTCCTGAATACGCTGATTCCTACTGCGGTGGACCATGCCTTGTAGAGACAAATTTGGTGCTCAGCTGCATTGAAAACATCATGAAACATTTTGTTTTCTATAATAAAGCCACCATAGAGGATGTCAGAGACACAATCAAGGCCGGATGTGGCTACGGTCCCGAGAGAGGTATTTTACTAGTTTATGAAGTTGCTATCTTTCTCTGATTTCCTCCGCAAAGTCATAACCTGATATTGGTGTCACCCCAAGGTAATTTTGATGTGTCCGAGCACCTTCAATTTGAAGAAAACAATGCATTGATCAAGACTGCAAACCAGATTCTGCTCGGAGTTGGCTTCATGTTCGGCGGGCATGCTTTATTGCTTTGATATCTGTGATGGTGGCGTCTGCTATCTGTGATTGGAGATTTATTGCTTTCAGTTGAGATGGTCTCAGAGATCCAGGAGACAGGATCGTTATTCTCGCTAGCTTTATGTAATAAAGAGATGTTGAAGTTATAACGCCCACCTTAATTCTGGCACTTTGAAAGAAAATAATAAGTTTATCTGTCCTGATATATATAAACAAGTAAGAGAGTAAAATGTGCAGTATTGACTGTTCTGTATGCATTAACAATTGAGATAACCAATGCCTAGAAAGATAAAAAATCTCCCATATTACTCCTCAAAATTAGAGATTCTAAGTCATATTAGAAATACCCGGACCGTTGACTTTATTTAATTCAGATGGTGTGTTTTTTTTTTTAATTGTGGTAGTGGCTATTTTTTTAATTTTTTTATTTAAAATATATTAAAATAATATTTTTTTTAAATACCAAAAACAATAACTCGAAGCAAAAAAAAAAGATAATTTTTTTAAAAGAGCACGTTTTACCGTAAAAACAAACACTATTATGTCTGAAATTTTAGTGCTGGTGCTTTTCAATTATATTAGTTTTCTATTTAAAAATATATTAAATTAATTTTTTTAGGTTTTTTTTATTTTTAATATATATTGATATATTTAAAAATATTAAAATATTATTAATTTAATATTTCTTAAGCTAAAAATAATTTTGAAAAGTATATGAAAGTAGAAACAGAAGCAAAACATCATCCAAATTAGTGGTTAGATTTTTTTTTTCCTGAAAATTGTTAGTTATTTTTCCTTATAAAGAAAAGTAAACCGTTGATTCTAAAATAAATTGTTCAAATTCACTTCCAATGACGGTATCATGTTACTCCAAACTTGAGAGGAGTCAAATCCCTAGAAATTAAATCATCATTATTCAACAATCCAATGACGGGTGATCTCCCACTTACGGTGGGTGATTCTTGGAGATTTTTTTCACTGAGCGAGCGTGAATATTGCTGATGATAGCTATGATTTAGTGCTTTATTTTAAATAATTGTTTAAAAATAAAAATATATATTTTAGAATTTTAGAGATCAAATTAAAGTTTTTTGTGCTTTTTGAATAGTAAAAACAAAAAAGTATTTAGTTTTATAAAACCTTAATAAATAAAATACTGTAGGGAAAAAATTAAAAAAAAAAGAGAGAGTAAGTTTGATAACTATCAATTACATCATAGAGCACAATCCACAATGCAGTTGTTTATAGTTGTATTTTAGTTTCTTTTTAAATTAATTTTATTTGAATGAGCTTTTCATATAATCATAAAAAGCATAAAATTGGATATAAAGAGCAACCCCAACGAGCCCCTTAGAAAAAGTACAAACTACCCTTCCCGCCAAATCTTTTTTCTGTTACACACAATCGGTAAAAATGCACAGAAACAACTAAAATCAACCATGATATAAACAAACCGGACGGGGACTCCCTCCCTTCAACTCTTTCTCGTTAACACTTCCATGGCACCTTTCAAGAACCTTTTCGCCACTTCCATTAACATCTCAAGAACCCTATCTTTCCCTTTACCAAGATCAAGAACCCACCGTTTAGCCATTGCCCTTCTCCTTCTTTCGTTATTCTTCTTCTCCTCTACATCACTAACCAACCAATTGCCGTCTTTTTTAACTGCATCTTCTCTTGCTTCTAGCATTCTTTTTGCGGCAAACTATATTTCTCCTTTCTCTTCGATCACATCTTCAAGAACATGTTTAGTCTCTGACTCAACCGATAACTGCACACTCTCTTCTGTTACTGCAATGGAGAGAACTCGCATGAATCCAAGAAAAGAAGAAGAAATTGATGATGTTATTGCAGGCCTTAGTTCTTGCGATATATTTAATGGGAACTGGGTTCTTGATGATTCTGATCCTATTTACCAACCTGGGTCTTGCCCTCTTTTAGATGATGCCTTCAACTGTTTCAATAACGGAAGGCCTGACTTGGACTATCTTCGATATCGATGGAAACCTCATGGATGCTACATTCCAAGGTCTAAAGACAGATTCACTTGGTTTCTTTTAATTTTCACATGAGTTGTGCTTTTCTGTATGTGAGTATTATTGTGGGTTTGTTGGATTGTGCAGGTTTGATGGGAGACAGATGTTGCGAATGTTGAGAGGGAAGAGAATGGTGTTTGTGGGGGACTCGTTGAATAGGAATATGTGGCAATCTTTGGTATGTGCATTGAGAGAATCAGTGGAGAATAAGAGCAGAATCTTTGAAATTGAGGGTCGGCGAGAGTTCAGGACTAGAGGCTTCTACTCTTTCAACTTCGTAGTGAGTTAAAGAAAATCTAGTTTTGTTAATTCTATCAGTTAATTGCTGTTGGTTGTACTACTATCATTCATGTCCCTTCAGTCCTGTTAGGCTCTCCATGCATTGCTCACAATGGCTCCTGTAATTAATTCATCCATTTCTGATTGCCAGAGACCTCCTCTATGCTCAATCTCTTTTGTTAGTGATTAAGGTAACACATCTGAATAATGGGGTTTATCATTAGCACACAGTAATCAGGTCATTACAGAATCTCCTAGTAAGCAAATCTATCTCTAAGTGTTTATTATAACTGGAAATGTCAGCACACTTCATTGGAACCTTGTCCAAATCTGCATGTTCTGGTGGGTTAATTTAAGATGCAAAGCCTGCAATATTGCATCTGCAAAACCATGGGCTTATCCTCACCAATACTCTTTACTCTGGCTTACAATCATCCAACCACAAATCCCTCCTACTGTGTTTTTCGACTTCTATAAAATGCTGTAGAAAGTCGAAAGAAGTTTTGAAGTTGCAGAGTTAAACATCTGACTGTGCTCTTCCTATGATGCAGGATCATAATTGCTCAATAGACTTTGTAAAATCGCCATTCCTTGTTCAAGAATGGCGAAGCTCAGACAGGCGTGGAAATCGAAGAGAAAAACTCAGGCTTGACATGATCCAAACCCCTTCTTTCAATTACCATGATGCTGATATAATCATCTTCAACACCGGTCACTGGTGGACGCACCAGAAAACATACAGAGGGTAAGCTCTCCATTAATTTCAAGATTTCGCATGATTTATAAGCAAATTCGTAACCCTAAACCCTCTAAAGTCATCATCATAATCAACATTTTATTACCTTTACCATTGAAAATTAATATGCTAATAATATCTTGTCATTTTATATTCCAGCAAAAATTACTTCCAAGAAGGCAGGAAAGTCTATAACAGGCTAGAAGTAAATGAAGCTTATAAGAAAGCTTTATGGACATGGGCAAAATGGGTTGATTCTAACATCAACAGAAGCCATACCAGGGTCTTCTTCGGTGGATACTCGGCTTCTCACTTCAGGTAAACAAGAAAATACAACTGCAAATTATTCCTGCTACCACCCTTGGTTTCACAAATCTTGTACATTAGTTGATCAAGTGTCTTACATGGTAACACTGCTAATTCTGATTTTTCCATATCAGGCTTATCGAATTTTCTTTTTGTGGCATGGCAGGAAAGGGAAATGGGATTCAGGTGGGCATTGTCATGAAGAGAGGCAGCCTGTTACAAACGACACTCTACTTAAACCATATCCATTGATGATGAAGATTCTCGAATCTGTTATATCAGAGATGAAGACGCCAGTTTTTTACCTCAACATTACCAGAATGACAGGGTACAGAAAAGATGGGCATCCTTCGGTTTACCGGAAACCTAATGTCCATCAAAGAATTCCTGGGATTATCCAAGATTGCAGCCATTGGTGTCTTCCCGGTGTTCCAGACTCCTGGAATGAGCTTTTCTACGCCACTTACCTTTTATCACATCATGATTTGTCAAGCAACCACTAGACCGACACTTGTGGTAGTTCATGTTGTCCAACTGATAAATAGTGTACAAATTCAAATGTCTTACACAATCTTGTAGCAGTTAAACCGTGACCCTTGTAGATAGAGAAGATGAAATGCGAAAGAAAGCTTGAAGTTGATTGTTTTTAAGCTTTACTTTCTCGAACTTGTTAAAAAAAACATTATTCCTTTATTAGACAACAGGTGTGAACACCAACACAACAGTAAAGACCTTAATAACCGGCACAATTTCTTTAGAGTGGTGGACTTTAGAGTGTGTTCACTGTCCGACTAGAATCCCACCAAATGGAAGGCATTGGCCTGGGATAATAATCGACTGTCCTTTCCATCCTGCTCTATAGGCATTGAAGATTTAAATCCTACCATTTATTGCATATCATTTTCAGTTATCAGTAGGAGCAACGCATGAAACGTTCTAAGGGTTTTTAACCTTCGCTCTCAAAGTATTTGATAAGAACAATGATTGTGCATGATCTCTAAACAATCGAGTATTACATAGGTTCCAGAAGGAAACTTGTATATTTGCTTGTGCTTGATTTGAGGGAGCCTGAGAGTGCGTGGGTTAATAATCTATGAGTTTGCAAGGTACAAAACGCTGGTTACTAACATCACGGCCATGGCGAGGCAGTCCCCTGAGAATTTGGGTCATCTGTGTCGTGAAGATTGGCATGAGGAATGTTTTATGACCTGCCATGCTGGCTGCAAGTTGCAAAGGAAGGGCAGAGATGGCCACATGGTTTCACACTTTTTAATGTCATTTGGATGCTTTACTTTTCATTATAATTAATTTAATGACAATTAATGTGATTGGATTTTTATTTTTATTAATATAAATGTTTGGGATAATTTATGTGTATTTTGACTAATTTTACAAGTTTTAAAATTAACAATCATATAAATCTTAAGTTAGGAGTTTTCTCTTTTACTTGTACAAGTCCATAACAAATCTTTTGAATCAAAGATGAAGAATTATTTGGTTTGTCTGAAACCAAAGGATTTTTTTTTTGGCATTCACTTCATTATTATTTTCTTTAAAGACGATATTTTTCTTTTTCCTTTTTATTTTTTTGTCGTCATACTTCTTTCCAAAATAATTTAGGACACCATGCTCAAAAAAGTTATTGCAATGAGTTCCCTAAATGTCAAATTTTATATTTTATTTTTATTCAGTGGATTTTTTTTACGAGTATGTACTATGTATGCAGTGGTTTGCAATGAAGCCATGTTAGCTGGTTTGTTTTTTCTTATCCATAAATGCTTCAACATCTCTTGAGTTTTTTCTCAAGGATTAGCAAGTACCCGCGCTTTATACCTCCACAGAACGAGCGTTTCCTGAGATACGCATTTCATTGATAAAATACAAAACTAGATGCTTAATTAGAAGACTTTAGAAAGTTCATGCACTTGTCTTGTAGCAGAAAAACTTCATAGACTGATCAGTGGAATAAGAGAATTGGTTTTATAAAATGGAGCTCAAGTGATGATCTCAGTTGAACCAGAGTTCACATTTTATGTATTTATAGTCTGAACATTCATAAGCTGGCTCCTCCAATCCTCGATCTACAAGTTATGAACACTCTCATCGATTCACAAGCCAATAAATGAAGCAAATAATTAAGAATCTTATGAACATCCCAAGAAAAACACACTTGGGGATCTCCCTCGTACAATTCTAACGAAGCACAACCACTAGGTGTTTGTTCTCCACAAGCACAGCCACCATACAATTTCCCCAATCTCTCTGCACTGAATATTATCTCCCTGCTATTGGCATCAAAACCGCAAGATATCAGCAACCACTTCATTAACCAATGAATTAAATATTTGGCTTTCAAACTCCACTCCAAGTGCATATGCATCTACTTCAAAGTCCAGCCAGCTTCCATACTGACTGCTCATGTCCTTGTCTACAAGTTCATCCACCATACAGTCCCCCATCCTGCTCCATTCAGAGATCTCCTTGTATATATCTTCAGCTAGCCATTCCTTTCTTCTCACCATTGTTGTCCCTTTCACCCATGCTTTGTATCCACCACCAACATATCGTCTGCATCTCAAATCCAAGCATTCACTTGCACAATCAAATAATACTTTCCGCTCTAGCCTAGCATCAACATCATCACTTTCAAGCATATTTTTTTTCCTTTCCAGCTGATGGAAGAGATGAGGGTTTATGATCTCGGAAGCCTGACCTAATGCCAAGTCCTGAAACATCGATTCGATATTGCATAGTATCTTCTCCACATATTGTACTTCCCACTTTCTGGATCTCACAAGGCCTGTCACAGCTAACATGTTTGAATGTTTTCTAGCCACTGTTCCAGTTGATGTTGAAGAAGCAGAATCTGATAACTCCATGTCAGCATCTACAAAGTGAACCCTCTTTGTAGAGCTCAAACTAAGAACTTCCTGGGTTTGAATGGATGAAAAATGCTTGTTCCCTGAAATTATATTGCAATCATTTTAGCCTTGTTGGCATCAACTGGTACCCTTATGAAATTCTAAACGACTAAAAAATAAAAGTACATGTAATTAAAGATTAAGAAATGCACTGCCCTTACCTTCTGTGCTGCAACAATCCATACTGTCCAAAGAGCTGCTACTTTCAGTTGAAAAAGAATGTTCAAGAACAGAGACTGGACTAGGACGTCTACAATCAAGCAGCTGTCTGGAATCATTTGATTTGCTGCTACAGTCCATCTCATCAACTCCCTGATATGCAAAAGTTGCATCAACTACCCGCACATGAAATAGTGCTAATGTTGGCAATATTAACCTTTGAAACTACGTTAACCAACCAGATTAATAACGAGAAGAGGGGGGCTCCACAAAATCTAAAATGCTAACTTCACGGCATGAGTGACTCCTATGTTAACTTTTTATAAGAAGTTTACATGACCCCTAACAATGCACTGTAAGTTACTGAAATACAGTTTTGGTCTTTTATAAGTTAAAAAACACGCAATAAATGCAGAATGATAAACCATAAGCTCGAATTTGGAACTGAGCTCCTCTCCAGACTGAAAATGGAAAACATATGAAGCCAGCAAAAGAGAAATACATAGCATGAGAAAGGAAAACAGAAATATGTGAAATTCGAATCACATAAGCAGTACCATGAAATGAACACCAGGCTGGCCCTAGTAAAGATAGCTAGACATCCGACACCTTATCATGGTCTTACACGTTACATGCCAGACAAGGAGGATTGAGGTAAACTTGCTGGCCCTTGGCACACACTACTTCAAGAAAGCAATATCTGTAGAATTTTCTCATTTTGAGATTCATAGCAGCGGCATTTAAAATATGCACCTAAAACCATTTTTATCATATACTGAAAACTAAACAAATTTTCTTGTGCCTAGCAAGATATCTTCATTAAACTTTTACACACACACATAATTGGTAATGTTGGACTTTCTTTTTATAGGAAGTTCAGAAATGTGCACCTGAAAAATGTGTTTCAATCTGAGAGCTGCAGGATCAGTGAAGAATAAGGAAGAGGGAGAATCATAGCAGCTATCTGATTTATCTATGCATGAGACACTTTGATCCTTGTTATCATGTAACCTTGGTGCAGCGCCGCCTGAACTAAAAGTGGATATAGAACTAGAAGACTCGACACCTTTAGTCAATTCCCTTAACTTTTGTTCCAAAAGAGAACTCAAAGCATCCCCTCCAATCACATTATATCCCACTGAAGATAGCTTCATACTATCTGTGTCAAGCAACAATCTCTTGCTACAATTATCCATACAAGAATCACTATTTTTCTGTACAACCTGAGTAGGTGTTTCTGAACCAGGCATAGACCGTGTCAAGGGGGCTGTGAATGTAAACGAGACAACATCCATGCCTTTCCTTTTGCTTTCTTCTGCCCAACTAAAGGGCCTGTCAATAACTGGAGTAGGTTCAACAGCCTTCCGATTTCTGTCAAT
>Ga0325414_1001267_pt1 | contig 23953 bp, 20 predicted proteins | sample PopdelMetagenome_8_FD_206183 | JGI IMG/M metagenome (GOLD analysis project Ga0325414, IMG submission 206183) | Populus deltoides microbial communities from Bellville, Georgia, United States - Leaf-PdKOR-R3 | ecosystem: Host-associated > Plants > Phyllosphere > Phylloplane/Leaf | place: USA... | reverse complement strand
AAATGGAAAAAGAAATTAGTGAAAATAAAAGGAAGCTCATTGTGTCATATTTGATGATTATAGTGAAAAAGATATGAAATTTATATTATAAAAATAATTCTTGCCAAGAAGGAAATGACAATTAACAATCTCAATTTGTGGTGATGTTTTGATATAATATTTTACTTCTCATTTCTATTTTTTTTTTCTTGCAAGTCATGCCATGGTGTTGGATCAAGTGAATGAGTGTGCATTAGAGTTTTATTTAATATTTAATTGTTTGTATAATAAATTAGATATAATGCATGATATTAATAGAAAATACAATCTTTAGAGATTTAAGGTAATTTATTGGAAAATTACAAAGATTGTAAATTTAACATAAGAAACAAGTACTCTTGCTATTCGAAGAAACACTTGTGGTAACGAGGACAATGTTTTATTAGATTTTAACCTGTTTTGTTTGAAGAATTTATTGTTAAATATTTTTCTTTTATTTATTTAAAATGTGTGCTTGTGTAATAGTGCGGCACCACATCACGAACCAATGCTCGACTAAAGCCGGGGAGAAAAGAGGGAGGCGTGTTGAAGAAGAATTACCTGCAACAAAGAGATAAGGTGAGCACATATATGGTCAAGATTGGACAAGAATCACTTACGTGGAAGGCTGAGATAATGAAGCTCTTGCGATTGACAGCTAGCAAGGGATTAGTATCAAAGACAAACGACACCATTTTGAAAAAAGAAATAGAGTCCAAATACAAATCAGATTGATAAGACAGCTGACAAGCCTATTAGTTACTCTAAAGTCTCAACTAACCGAGAATTATAATAAAAGGAGGAGGAAGGGCTGTAGAGAGGCAGGAAATTGCTTTGAAGCAAATCTCATTCACCCAAGAAACCCAGGTTACCTCAAAGCTACCCAAAAACTTAGTTAGGATTTATCAAAATTACATTGTTCTTTCAATTCTGTTTCTTTAAAATATTTATTTTTAATTATTATTTCAATTTTCCCAACTTTTACTTTAATCTCATGTCCAAGAAAAGCTATGATAAAAATTTCAATACCTTTCCCTTAATTAAACAACCAAGACCATATACAGCTTGTTGCTTCTGTTATCATAGTATTTTATTCGAGGATTTGTTTAAAAGAACATTAATACAAGTTACCAGGGCATATACAAGCAATTTGAGGAGATTACGAGGAGCTTGCAGGTGGCTGTCGTGCTAATGGTTGAAAAGCCTTTAGTGTTAGAAATGATGGCTTTTCTTGTTGTTGCTAGTTCATGTGGATGATTAACACTGGATATGAGATAACGTGTAGGCTTGTGATTAATTTTGATCTATACAATATACTTATCGCCTCTATATATTGCAATGATTTCAAGAAATCGGTGCTATTAATATATATGTTGTACACGTAAAAGTTTCTTATAATATTTATCCAGTGCACACTATGGTTCGGGTTGGGTTAGGTTAGGTATGGATGCCTAATAAATATTTAAAATCTGATCAAGTTAGATTTAGTTTATACCCGATTAGGTTTAGCTAAAAATTCTAGGCTTGGGTTCCGGTTCAAGTATTGTAAAAATTGACTTGTGTGTATCCATTGTCATTTCTAAGTAGATGGACCACATTATATTAAGCAAAACAAATAGTTAGAAATAAGAGATAAAATTATAAATATAATTTATCTTACGTAAGATGATTTATGATGATAATATTTTTTATTTAGTATAATTAATTCTTTGCTTTAGATATCTGAAAATCAGTTAGAGTTTACTAATAACTATAATACTAGATAACGACTTATCTTTTTATTTTTATCTTATTTTTCAAACATAAAACAAGCCTTTTATTTTTATAAAAAAAAATTAGACAAGAACCTTAATCATTATGTGTATTCAAATCTTCCTACTTTATACTAAATTGTACATAAAAATTACCCATCTTGAATCTAAATTTAATTTTAGAAAAATTAAATAAGAACTTTTCTATTTTTCTTTACTTTTCGGGTGCCATCAAATAAAAAATATGTGGCAATAACAATGGATGATGTATCCATAAAAATCTATTGTTTTTTTCTTTTTTATCTCGAAACAATAACCAAATATTATCAAAAAAAATAAAATTAAGTGCTTATTGATAAATTATACATTATCTAAAGTTGAATAAACATTGACCAAGAACACTATTATTTGTATTGCCAATTCAAAAGTAAAGAAAGCGACAATCTCCGGTTGCATCAATTACATTATGTTGGCTCAAACAGTTTCCAAACGCCAACGGCACGTAATGATGGTACGAACAGTGTTATGAATGGATGTTACCACTCCTTCAAATCCTTCCATAACTCATAGTATCCATCAATGTACAGCATTTTTCCTTCTTTTGGATACAAAGATCATATCCTACAATTCGCCGGAATCTGACGATAGGCAGGGTGGCAACCTTGAACTTCACTTAAAGCTCTCTTTTTTGCTTTCGCCCAAACACATTTTGCATAGGACTGTGATAAAAACTGTCCTAAACAAGAACCCTAAAATGGGCCACTATCTATCAAATTTAATAAAGTATGTGTGGATCCTGTGGTCCAATAAGAGATAAACAGGATTTCCTCTCCATGCCGACTTGATCTTATACCTTAAGTACTGTGCCGACGCGCTGTCACGCGCCACCAAAGTGCAGATGCATAGGTCTTCCTTTTTCCTCGAGGCCGAGTGGGGAGATTTGGTGGTGGAAGAGATTGAGTGGGGAGCACGTGCCGTTGCATTGTCTGCTTGACACGCGTAAAGTAGGACCCACATTGCCACTGAGAAGAGGAAGTCTAACGTAGAGGGACCACCACTAAATTTGTATGTGACAGCCCATTTAGGGAAGGGAAAAACAGCGACAGTGGAGGGTTACGTTGACCAATATCATCCGGGTAAAATGGATACATCAACGTCAGAGGCAATAAATCTCGACTTGTTACGTTAGAAAAAATCTTGAAAGGCAAAAGGTGAAGTGTCGTTCATGATAATGGAGGCCGAAGAGCCGGTGAAGTGTCGTTTTGTATGAATACGTAATTAGAATTTTTATCATTACTATTAAACCAATGCATTGAAATTCACGTTGCTAGAATATTGGAAATATATTTCAAATCAATTCAACTTTTAATTTTAATTGTTTTAAAACAAGAACGTGTGATTTGATTTTTTTTCTTACAACTGAACTAAGAAGCCTTCTTTTCAAATTCACGTCATTTGAAAAGAATTTTTTCTTAAAAAAAGTGAATCAACAGTGCAGTTTTTCTAGTTGAAAATCTGGGAAAAAAAGGAAAATGCACGCCTGGCCAGTTTACTCCAAAACAGAAAATCCCAATCCTCTCAGTTGATTTCATACAGTGACAGTTGAAAACAAGGAGGGAAGTTGTTGTATATTTCTCACAGTAAGTTTAATTAAGTTCTAAGTTTAGTCCAGCAGAGACGAACAATAGTGCAGTGCGCAACTAACAAGTAAGAGAGCTTAGCCTCTCTTTCAATTTTGGACTGAGTTCAAATGGAGAGTTCCTGCATTTGGGGTCGTCATCGACATCTTGTTCAATCCCACCGTCGCTTCGTCGGCTTCTCTCATCATCTCACTCAACGTGTTCATGTGCCGGCTGCAAAAAATGATACTAGTAAATGTAATAACAGAAGAAGCAGAATTTGCTGCACTTGTGAAGACCCCATCAAGAAACCACCACAAGCTTCAAACTTCAGTTTTGTGAGACTTTTATCCAGAACATAATAGACAACGTAAACCTAGCTAGAACATCTCAGGCCGGAATTTGAGTGAGAAATCCAAAATGATCTAAGATCACGAGGGAGATTAAATTTATTCCACTCATTATCAGATAATTGCTTACCATCAACAAAATATTATGTCAGTATTCATGCTTAATGTTTGTTGGCATTTTATTTTCTGACAAAATCACTGATTCATGTTATTAGTTAGCTTATCCATCTGGGATTTGATGTTCATTGGTGAATTAAAATGCTGATGAAATATTTACGTTAAAAAATAGATGTTCGTCAAAATAGATGTTCGTCGACAAATCCACCAGTATAATAATTATCAATGATGTTTCTATTGCTAACTCCATCGACAAGTCTAAAAATTTCACAACGTTTTATAATTCTCTAACAAAATTAATTTGGATATCTCTGATGGTATCACCGATGGAATATCAATTTCGATCGGTAATTTCATTGATGTTTCATTAATTTTTTTTTGCATGTTTATTTGTAATAATTCCAATTGTATTTTTTAAAACTTAAAATTACAACTACAACAAATAACAAATTGATAACAAATTACAATATTATTTTAATAGCTAATATCAATATTCCCTACAAATATCTTAATCACATCACAAAAACTCCTTAACAAATGGAGCTAGAGGGGGAAGGAGAGGAAAAAAATCCTGAACCAAGTGGTCCAGAATATTTAGGAGGGGAAGAATATTGCATCGCGATGCATGCATGTATTTAATTGCTCCCATTTCTTCCCATTTTTTTCTTCCAGCTCGGTCTTCAGAACAAACAATCATTCCTTAACTTGTTCTCTGATTATCTCCTAAATGGCTGGTGATGGCTGGTTGGGGTTGAATTATGGTGTGTTTATAGTCAAAACACTATTGCCCTCCCTTATATCATGGGTTGTACCGTAAATTCAATTCCTATCATGTCCACTAATTGCTCTAACCATAACTTAAGATCACAAGGAGGATAGATTGAAGTTTCTTCTTCATGCTTTGTAACCATATCGGTGTTATATGTTTCTTACAAAAAAAAGTCAAAATCCATATTTATAAAAAAAAATTTAGTAAGAATATTATAACTATAGTTATTAAACCCGACTCGGGGGTTGACCCGGCCAAGAGGCCGAGTCTCGGGTTTTATGGGTCAACCCGGGTTCATCTGGGTCAACCCGAAAATTCACTCATTTTTCTTTCTTTTGAAAGCTGTTGACAACACCTAAGAAAATTAATATTCCCACAACAACTTTGTAATTTACCTTTCCCAGCCAAATGGCTCCAAAAGCTACGAGTAATGCCTCACATTGCAATTTAATATATTTCCTGGTCAACTAAAATTTTTGAAGGAAAAACACACAAAACCTAAACTTTTCCCTGTCTCTACCAAATAAAACAACAAGTCGCCGCTCCCCCTGCTTTTAGATTTTCTCTCCCAAAACCAGCCTCTTCCACTTTCCTACCCAATCTCTCTTTATTCTGGCATATAAATGAAGGGATCGAAGAGATTATGGCAGATTATGTTTACCAAGAAATGACCCGAAATTGGATCTCCCAAAAACCAGCCACAACTTCCGTTTTTGCTTAGCCAAAACATCTACCATGAGCGACTGACTTTAAAAAATTGGAAGATAAAAGACATTCTCTTCCCTTCTTTCTTCACTCTCGTTCTAGAAGGCATTCCGTCAAGCAGCATGGGATGAAGACCCCTGCCACAACTTCCCTCATCCCTCTCTCAGTCATCCCCTTGTTTTTTTGTCCAAAACTAGAGAACCCCTCCTTCTTTCCCAGTCGCCTCTATCTCTTGGCCAAACCAGAACCACCGCCCACTGACACAGGAGACCAGCCTGACCAGCATCTCCTTCGACCAGCCTCTAACGGCAGCGTCCCTCACCCTTCTTTCCTCTATGCTGCTGCTGCTAACAACAACTCATTATAGAGAAGATGATAAAATAAGAAGGGAGGCCGAAGGACAAAAACTATATTTGAAAAGGGAAAAAAAAATCGGGTCTCGTCCGGGTTCGCCCAGGTCGCCTGGGTCATGGGTCGACCCGCCAGGTCGACCAGGTTTTGCCGAGTTATTGCACCAGCCAGTCTTTTAACAAACCCAAAATGGTCTAGGTCCCGGATTGACTCAGCGGGCTGGTCCAGGTTTAATAATTATGATTATAACCATCCAAAAACACTTACAATGAACGTTTCGGCTCTACTATCAATGAACTGTTGCTCTCATTTCTACCTATCCTCCTTTCTTACATGTGTTTCCACATATAACTCTATCATAGTTAGTTCACGCCCAAGTTGTGAAGCCTACAAAATAAATTATTTTTTAAAAGGTCTCATAAATAAAAACTAAATTAACATTTGAAGAAAAACAATTATTAATGTAAAAAGAGAACTTACTAGGCGTTTTGCATGATTGACAAAAAAAAAAAAAAGATCCTCTAGTGTGCTTGTTTATGGAATAATGAGTTTCTTTGTTTCTGTTATATGACTCGAGTTGTGACCACCTTTTGAAATCATTTAACACCAAAAATTCTTGAAAATTTTCCAAATTACTCTCCTCAACATGGCTTGATCTAAAAAGTTTCCATAACACATTATCATACTATGCTCTACCCTTTGTATATTTGTGGGCTTCATATCATGAATCTCCCAACCTGATTTATAAGATTGTTAAACAAAAATGAGGTAATTAAAAAAAAAAAACACTTACAATAATATAACAATTTCGGCTTGAAACTTACCTAATTATATTATGGTTATCCTACACTTTCCTGACCAGCCTCTTGTCTGCCTTGTCCCACTAATTTGTTTTTCTTTATAGTTAATTTTGTAAACTAATTAGTTTTCTAAATTTAAAAAACTATATATTAACTCAAATTAGGGTTTATTTATTTAACATTAAACTTTCTCCACCAAGCCTCAACAATATTCATCCATTCAAGATGATCCTGAAATTGACTCTACTTAAACAATAGTTCTTCGAATGTTTATAATTGATGTTATCATACGAATAGTTTCAATATTTTTAAACCTCAAAATCTTTTAATTGAAGCCATTTTCATTTTCATTAATGAAAAAAATTAAAATAACATAATACATTGTAAACAACATCAATAGCGAGATGAAAGACATTACTTACATGGTGTGCGGGATTCTAGCTCTGTGACTTGTATTGGACGAGCCTTGGTTAATAAATGCCTCTTTATAATTGACATCTAAATGCATAGCAGGCTCATCGAAACTACTACTTGATGAAGCAATAACACTCTTGTTCGACTCTAAGCTTTTTCTCGGCATCTCCCAAACTAAAACCTTAACCTTATTAGATTATAGCACAAAGCATAAGAAAGAACATTTCAAAAATCCCATTTGTTTCAAAGTAGCACACATGAAAATGAATGTTTAACTGTAAAAACATAAGAATAATAATAAAAAAGATCCATTATGGAAAAACACAATCTTTAAAGACATTACAAAAACTAGTAAGTTTTTAACTACAACTAATTTACATTCATCACCAACACCATAATATATAACATCCACCATTAACACCACCACTTATATCACCACCACCATTATCATGATCAATTATTGATGAACATATTTTTTTCACTATAATAAAATAACATCAATTGTACTTATACTACCATATCTAACATAAAATCATCTACATCATTACCAAAACCAACACCACTACAAAAATATATTATTCAATACAATTTTTATCTAGCAATACCTACTAGTCAAAATTCAAGTAGTATAAACAAATTAACATAACTATTTTAGAACTTCAAAAATCCAAGTAAAAAAAACATGTTAAAAAATAATTAAAAATCCATCCAAATTATATTAAATATACTACAAATCATGCAATACATAATTAAAGTTAAAAGAACTAGAGAAAAAAAATCAAACTAACCTAAATTTACACACACACACACACAAACAAAGTGGAAAAAAAAAAACACTAAAACCTACAACATTACCAACAAAAATATCAATTATTTAACACAATTTTTAACAAACAAAAACTAATAGTCAAAACCCAAGTAGAAATATACAAACTAACCTAACCATTTTAACAATTAAGAAAACTAAGTAAAACACAATGAAGGAAAAATGACCCACAATTACAACTAAAAATCACAGCTTTTCAGTATAACTAAAACCTATAAAAGCTCAAAACCATCAAATCCTAAAAGGCCACAAATCCTATAAGAAATCAAACAAAAAAAAAAACTCACAATAAGAAAAGTAAATATAGGATGAAGAAACCCTAAAAATCATACCTGAAAAAAGAAGAGGTTGTGAGCAAGAGCGAGTGAGTAGAGGAAATTTTTGAGGAAAATGGAGGAAATTAAGGATTTGAAGAGCAGAAAAAAAATGAGGAAAGGATCGACAGAGTATTATTTTAATTTTAAATCACCAATGGAATTTTTTTTTCATAATTTGACATGTCATCTAATGTCAATGGAAATACCAATAGAATTTTTTTTATTTTTTAATTTCATTGCAGATTCTGTTGCTAATAATAATCTTACTTTTTGATGGAGTTTTTTTGTCAACAATTCCACCAGAAATACCAAACCTTTCTATAACTTTTCTATGATATTTGCATGTTCATCGACAATTCCATCGGAAATTCCTAACCATTGCGTAACTTTCCAACAAAATTGCATTTTCTTTGGGAATGTTATTTTTGTCTGCTGATCCATCGATGTTTCACTATTTTTTTTGGTTTATTTATTATCCAGCCTAAATATACAACAATAACATCAAACATATTCAAGGCAACAATTGATCACATTAATCCCATAACCACAACAATGAACACTTGAAAAATGTAAAAACTATAATAGATTAATATAAACCACCATTAAATGTCTTAATTACACAATGTCAATTTTATTACATAATGATGTTTCACATCTAGATCAATAAATTAACCTAAACCATTAATAGGTTAAAAAAATGGATAGGTTTGTTTACATGATGTAGTGAAGCTTCATAAAAAACACAAACCAAAAAAGGGACATGCCGACACTACTGATAGATGTAGGTCAATGTTGGTGGGTTGGGTGGCCGAATTTGTGAGGATAGAGGCCAGATTTTCTAGGTTGGGCAATTGTGTTTTTGGCATAAATAATAATAATAATAAGAAATAGGAGGGAAGAGAGAAGAGAGAATTGTCAGTTATAACTCTTTTAAAGTTATCGATAGAATTGCCAATGAAATATGATGACAGAACATTTATATCGGCAATTCTGTGGGAAAATGATGATGTGTCATATTGCTGACTGAATCTTTATTGTTTTTTTATTCCATCGGCAATTTCATTAGAAATTACCAGCAGAACATATTTCATTGCTAATTCTATAAAAAAAATCCGATAAAAATGCTCTATCGCTATTTTTGTTGAACATTACCAATGGAATATTTTTCATTGGTAATTTCATTGCTATTTGCCAATTTTCTAGTAATGACTTTGTTTCATTTTCTGAAATGGTATAAGGTATACTGACCATTCTAGCCGAAACAGAATAGAATTAACAACCCTGGTTTACAGGCTTGTATTATTATTAAACCTATCCTAGTGGATGAACCTTGAAACTTCTTGATCCGATTCTTTACCTAACCCAAGTTTAAAATGAAACTCTATAAGAGTTAGCTCTACATGACCCAGTCAACTTGGCTAGTCCCAAGGAAACTCCGTTGACTATTAAAAAAGTTTGAGGATGAAATTGAGAAAAATGATAAAATTAACATAAAAAACCTTTTGTCCTAGCTTTTTATCTAGTTTGGGTTTACAATTACATCATATGAGAATTGTCTTGACATGATCTAGTTGACTTTACTAGTCTAAAGACAACCTAAATCATTATTAAAAAAAAAAGTCCAATAATGAAATTGAAAGAAAAAAAAAAGGTTCATGAAAAAAGAAGGAGACTGGGTTTCGTTTTCTTTACAAATTAAAGGAGCTTCACTCCATTAACTTTGCAAAGTTTTTTCCCCCCGTATAGTTCGCTAATCATAACAATGGCATTACAACATTAACACATGTAGACTCTTATCATTTTTAAACTTTTCACATTCTCGATATGATATAAATAATTAATGATGTTTGACATGAATTATTAATGAATAGACACGTGTAATAAATGTTTTCAAAATTGAATAAAAATTTTTAGCTTCTATCTATTTGTTAATTATTCATGATTATTTTTTTGTGAAATATAGCAGTATTTAATATAGATTTAAACTCATAGACATTCATTCATTGGATAATTAAATACACTGGATAATTAAATACACGAATATCATGTATTCCAATATTTTTTTCAAAAAATGTCAACAGTTCTATGAACAACCCATTCTTTTTAAAATGACTAGAGCATCAATCAAGATATGTAATATGAAAATTGAAATCAAAATGAGGAAGAAAAATAAAATAGACAAACTGAGAGGAAAAAAATTGAAAAAGTATTTTGAAGTTAGCTAAAAATATTTAAATTATTTTTAGTAAAAACCATTATAATTTTGTCTTTTTTCTGGTAATTATTTCTTACTTTAAATTGGTATTACAGAGTTATTACTCCTATAATAATATAAAATTTATTAAGAGGATGTTTATAGATAAGTATGATAATTTAACTAGAACTCAATTGATATTAATTTGACTCGATTTGAATGAGTGGATATTGTTTTTATAGTTATCTTATTCAATGAGTAATAAATAAGGTATATAAGTTACCATACTCCAATCATCAATATATATATATATATATATATATAGAATTATATTAAACTGACTATCTTGTATAATTGTATATGTCACATATGCTAATGTCTAGACATTACTCACATATTAATATATTACTTGAATAGGTTATAAATTATAATAAAAAAAATCAAGGAAGTTAGAGAGGAAAAACTATGTTTTAATTCTTTAAACCAAGTGAACAAATATAAACCAGTAAATGACATTCTCCATCCAATATTGATGTGTCATATCATAATGACTAACCCCCTTCCAAATCTTAAAGAGTTAAAATTGATGTTAATACTTTTAAACGAGATTCTATGATACAGATTTTATTGTGGCAGTATCTTATTAATCAACAAGATGAAATTAAAAGAACTTATATCAAAATGGGTCCGTATCAACCTAAGTTAGTAGTGTATTCGAGAACCGAATTAAAAAGACAATATCGTCAATTTCAGTGCACTTGGGTTGATCAATTTTCTTATTTATAGTACTCTCCATCAAAGAATGCAATATTTTGTTTTCTGTTTTTTCCTTTTGAAACTACCTTATCATTCTATTCACTACCGAAAGCTTTAGAAGTTGGAATACGGTTAGTGACAGAGTTAGATGTGTATTCTTAATGCATTTAGGAAGTTTCACTTCACCTCATAGTAATGCTGTGAAATCCGCTGAAGATTTAATTAAAGTAAGTAGACATATTGATAAAGTGTTAAATGCATAAACTATTGAAGAACTTCAGAAGAATTGGTTATGACTTATGATAATAATTGAAAGTGTTCGATTGCTTTGCTTACAAGCATATGCATTTAGAGGTCATGATGAATCTTTATCTTCTAATAATTGAGGCAAGGTTTTGTATTTTGGTTGATGAAGCCAAAGATGCACCAAATAAAAAACAAATAGCTATTTTTAAAAGATTTTTGATATTCAGGGTTTCTTATAAGAGTGTTTTTTGAGATTTTGCTTGTTTTAGATACTTGTTCAACACTCAAAAAAGAGATTTCTAATGTGCTCACTCAATACAAATTACATATCCTCATTATACAAGGTCAAAGGTATAATGGCACCAGTAATACGCGTGGTGCATGAAATGGACTATAAACTCTATTTCTTAGAGATTGCCCTTATACATATTATGTATATTGCTTTGCCCACTGACTATAACTGGCATTAGTTATAGTTGTTAGAAATGAGATTTCTATTTGGTTATTTAAAAAAACAAATTGACAACCATTATCAATCTTATTAGTGCTTCTCCCAAATATCATATCGATTTACATTGTGCTCATACTATAGAAATTATACATATCGTAGCTATTGGAGAATGTGAGACTACGACAGGGGCTAATGAAATTGGTAATTTACATCGAAGTGGAACTACTCAGTGAAGCTCTCATTTTGATTCTATTTGCAACTTAATAGATATGCATGGTGCAACTATTATTTTGCTTGAAAGTATGGTTCAAGAAGGATCTTTTAACTCTATACGTGGAGAAGCTGGTGGTTTTTTTTTTTTTATTGTGATGAGATCTTTTGAATTTTTATTGAACTTATATTTGATGCATAAAATAACAAGGATTACTGATTTACTTTGTCTAAGTCGATCTTTGCAACAAAAATCTCTTGACATCTTAAATGAAATGGATCTTGTATCAACTATTAAAACATTGCTTCGAACTTTGAGAGATGTCATATTTGATCTTCGTCTTGGATATGTGCAATTTTTTTCACACAATATGAGAATATTGATATTTTACTTATGAATGCTTCAAATAAAAATGGCTATATGTCATTTATATTAGCGACAAGGATTAGTGATAGTTTACCAACACTATCATTATGATATATTTAACTTAACAATAGATTTTCAGTTTGAAGAGTTAAATTCTAGATTAAGTGATGAGAACTCACTTGTACTTAGCTTTGCTTTAAAATCTAAGGACTAAATCATTTAAAGTTCATGCTATTTGCAAGCTTGTTGATAAATCTTATCCTAAAGATTTCAATGAACAACAGATACATTATTTGAGATCTCAGCTACAATATTATCAGATAGATATGATCCATCATGCGAGCATTAAAATAGGTCTACCATTTTCAAATGATGTCGAGGATTAGTTGAAACAAATAAGTCACAGCACTATCATTTGATTGACAGGTTGATTCATCTTATTTTGACTTTGTCTGTTTCCATTTCCATAACAAAATGACCATTTTTAACTATGAAGTATATTAAAACTATGCTTCGTAAAAAATAAAAAAGAAGTTTTTAACAAATTCTATAATGATTTATATTAAACAAGAGATTGCTAAAAATATTGATTTTAAATTCAATTAAAATAAATTCTATTCTACAAAATATTGAAAAGTGCAACTTTGATATCGTAGTTTGTTTTTACTTTTTTATTTTAGTTTTATGTACTTTGAATTTTATTTTTTTATATTTTATATTATGTATTTGGATTAGAACTTTATTATTAATATGATAAATTTATATATATATATATATACACGTCAATGATTTATCTTGAAAAAATATTTCTATGTATTTACTTATTATCCCATAACAGAAAAAAAAAAAATATTGACTCCGTCCTTCATGCTATATGTATGCTTGCAAATTGACTTCGGGCATGGCGCCAAGAAGGATTAATTTCACTATGAAAATGATATTTCCCATAAAACTTTAATGATAAAATAAAACTCTGCATCATCATATACGATCTTCATGTTTTTACACAAACAACACGATTTTTTTTATTTTTTTTTTGAGAATCCAGCTATCTATATTGAAGGAACTGAAATGGAGGTTAAGTCGTCTATTGCAATAAGTGCTCTTCCACCACTCTCTCCATTCTCACATCTCGAAGTCATCTCCCTCTCTCTCCCTCTCAACTCAAAGCTCTCCTTCTTTCTCTCCTTTTAAGATTAAAAATTAAAAGGTAAACAAAAGGTAGAGATGAGAATCAAACAGAGAAAGGAAGAATGAAAGTGAACGGTGCTTGATTGATCACTTTGAAGAGCTGCCATATGTGTCATGTAATTGCCACGTATCCCATCTTCTGTAGGCGTTACACCTTGACGTGGCAACCATTGGCCCCCTTTCCTCCTGAATATATACCCCTCTTTGCTAGACCCTCCTGGTCTCTCTCCATTCTTGATTTCATCATACACTCACTCGCCACTCTCCTCCCAACACCCCCCCTCTCCTCTCTCCTCTCTCCTCTCTCTTTCAACAAAATTACATAAACAAAAACCTTCATTTCCCATCTCTCTCCCCCCTGTCCTCCATATCTTTTATGCTTTGCCTTTTCTCTTTTAAAGAGGAGAGAGAAATAGAAAAAAACAATGCCTATGTATAATGGTGTGGAAACTACCAATGGAGACTCACAGGACGGCCCAGATCGATCCAAAGCTCCTCCTCCTCGAGATTCTCGTGACCTGCCATCTTTAATGTTGTCCTCTTGTTATCCTATTACTCTCAAGGTAAATAATTAACTTCACTACAAAAGGAAGTTAAGAATTAATTTTTTAATTTCCCAGTTTTCCTCGTTCTTGACTTATTTTGACTCGTTTTGACTATGAGTTTGACCTGCATTTTTTATTTGTTTCATGCAGTTTATGGAAGTAGGGTATAGAGTGAAATTTGAGAACAGGAACAAAGTCAGCAATATCAAGAGGATTTTGGGCCATGAACCCACAATTTGTGATCAAATTCAAGAACGTACAATCTTGAATGGGATCACTGGCATGGCATCCCCAGGGGAAATCCTTGCCGTCCTTGGTCCATCTGGAAGTGGAAAATCAACCTTTCTCAATGCCCTTGCTGGGAGAATCCAATCAAACAGCTTCACAGGAACAATCCTTGCAAACAACAGAAAACCAACAAAACAAATAATGAAACGAACTGGTTTTGTTACTCAAGATGATATTCTCTATCCCCATCTTACAGTCCGTGAAACCCTAGTCTTTTGTTCCTTACTTCGCTTACCAAAATCACTATCAAAACAAGAAAAGACTTTGGTAGCAGAGTCAGTCATATCCGAGCTGGGGTTGACAAAATGTGAGAATACAATAATTGGAAACAGTTTCATACGTGGGATTTCTGGTGGGGAAAGAAAGAGAGTGAGTATAGCTCATGAGATGCTGATAAACCCTAGTTTGCTCGTTCTTGATGAACCCACGTCAGGCTTGGACGCAACTGCGGCTTACAGGCTGGTTTTGACATTAGGTTCACTTGCACAAAAGGGAAAGACTATTGTTACATCCATGCATCAACCTTCAAGTCGAGTTTATCAAATGTTTGATTCAGTTCTGGTGTTAAGTGAAGGAAGGTGTTTGTATTTTGGCAAGGGAAGTGAAGCTATGTCTTATTTCCAAACAACTGGATACTCACCGTCTTTCCCCATGAATCCTGCTGATTTTCTCCTTGATCTCGCTAATGGTACGTATACTTTAATCTCCATGTTTGTAATTTTGTGCGTGAGCCGCCCCCCCAAAACCCAAAATAGAACGTGATTGTGCCGTATTGAAAACCTTCACGTCACTTGTGTGGTAGCGGTAGCAGCTAGATAGATCCTAAAAGCACTGTGTCTATTATGAGTTTTCCATGATGAGCAGTTAAGGTCAGGTAACTTTTTCAAGAGTCAAAACTCAAAAGATGAGATATAACTGCAGAACACTTGATGATGATGGGAAAAGAGTCAGCTCAGGTGGTCCCTTATGAAGACATCATCACGTGGCATGTAGATGTAGATGCACTGCTTCTCCATATCTTTACCCTGTCCTTTATGTTGATGATCATAGAGCTATGCAAGCTAGAGTAGAAGTAGGCTGACCCTCTTGGTCCCTTCTAGTATAACTGTATTCCAGGGCAGACCCACGCTAGGGTATGGTGACCTTTTCCTGCCACACAACTCTAGCTGCAGAAGTAGATGTGTAGATATCTTGTAGATTGTGATTTGGCATTCATTCTTAACCTTGATTTGAGTTGCAGTATTATATACTCTCTCCTTGGCCAACACCTTTCTAGTTAAGTAACTGAAAAAATACACCTGACAAAGTGATCAGCTAGCTACCTTACCTAGCGGTTGTTGGATGGTAGCAGACGCAGTGATATGAATCAATAATTATTTTAATGTTTTCAATGAGATGGGAAGGGTTTTTTAATAAAATTTTTCATGGAATTTTTCAGTGGATTCATAAAATTAATAGGGATGCGTATGGCTTTTTGATTTTTGGGATCGTAATGGATGAAGTGGGAAATATTTCTGTTGCTCTCCACTTGTCTCCTTGGCTTCCTTTTGACGGTCTCCTTTCCTTTTCTTTATTTACCTCTTTTAGCCAACTCGATTTGACTCCTTAAACTCTGTTTTTTGCTGCCTTCTTTTCTTCCCTTTTTGTCCTAGTTATTCCACTCGCATGAGCAGCGCGTTTGGATAGATTCCACCGTGCCTCTTCATTTCATTTCATCTCAGGCAACATTAAAAGCATGTTTTCGTATTTAAAAAATATTTTAGAAAAAAATTAATTTTTTTATTTTTAAATCGTTTTGATATTTTAATATTAAAAATAAAATTTATAAAATTATGGCTAGTACCCACCACACCAAAAAAGACTCTAGATTAGCAAGTAACTGTGTCATGCTTCCTTTTTTTGGGTGTGCAACAACCTTGAGGAAGGAAGCGCGTTTGTATTAATTGTTTTGTAGCGCATTTAGACATGCTAGGACATTTGAACTTTTCATAAAACGAAGGAGATGATCGAATAGATCCGAAGCATTTTATTATCAAAATGAGTAAGTGGCCGTCGAAGGGTTGAGTTTTGGATGTTTCTGTGTTGGAAATAGAGGTTCTCTTCTTGTTGAGAATATGAATTTCCTTAGAAGCATTTCCCCTACCTTTTGTCTAATATAGAAGAGGAAAATTAATGGTATAGAATGGACCATCCTAGCATATCCTTTGCTGTAGTTTTGATTGGCTCACGGGCTGTGTGGATGGTCGAAAGAATCACATCATTTACTCTCTTTTTTCTGGGTACTATACAACATTGAATTCAATGGATCTATAATTGAGCTGACTTGCTTCCATTGGTAGGGTTTTGGTAGTGACAAGTCACGCGTATCTTTTCAATGATGAGTTCCTTCCTTACATCATGAGGACCTTATTCACATCATGTAGACGTTGAGTGTCGTGTGTAGTGATCATACATTTACTATTTTGAAGGTAAGTATCGTGGATTTTTTTTGCCAAACTAGCTGGAAGCTTCCTATGTACGAAAGGAGCAATTAATATCCACTAAGTTTTTTTATGTTTAGAGTTGATCAAGCAAGCTGATACTTTAGTGTCCTTTGGTTTAATAAAGGAGGGAGAATTGTGATTATCTCTGTGGATTACACTCAAAGTTTGAAGGAAATATATTCAATGCATGCCAATCTCTTGGCTTGGCACTACCGCATTGGATCAAAGTCTATATATATATATATAAGAATGAAAATCTAGGTTTGGGGTGTACGTTAAAATAATGTTGCTGCCATTATTTTGTTGAGAATAGATTGGTGGGGGGGATGTCACTAAGACAAAGTCCGCATATAAATAAATAATTGAAGCAGTACAAGTTTAATGCTAGGTTTATATATTAGATAGAAATCGTACGCAGGAGATTTTTTTAATGTTTATTCAAGCATCCTCTTTAATCTGTTCTTGGACACTATGATGATAAGGTGGACTGAGGTGGAGAAAATACTGGTGACGCCATTCATAGCGTGAGAAAGCATCTTTTAGTCTTAAGAGCACTTTGAAGGTGGCAAATAGCATCATTGCCTCTTCATCAATGGTGTCTTTAGCCTTCTCTTCTCAATAGTAGTAGATGTACAGGGAGAGATTTAAGTACTTTGGGCAGTGCAAGAGAGTTTGGGAAACTATATATTTCAGGTTTGAGAGTAAATTACATCTAGCAATATTTGAAGTATTTGAATATATAGATTTTCAAGAAAATTTATCATTATCAACAGATTATCAAACCATATATGTTCATGCTTAATTACAAGAAACATAAGTTATTGATATTTCTTGGTCCATTATGATTACCAAGTGGTCCTTGCTAAATCTTTTGCTTTGTCCCCTAAATATTTTTCCTCCTTCGTGGTCAAATCACAACATCAACATTTTGGGAGGGTTTGCCGTCATATGTGACGCTTAGATGGGTGGTTTTATGGTCAGTGGTGACACTCTTGAAAAGATAGTGGCCACTGGCCAAATTCTTGAGATCCTTATTTAGTTAGTGATTTTCCTATTCAGTTCCATGCTGTGTTGGCAACACACAATCACTACAATTCTTCCTTCTCTTCTTTCTTTTGGTCACGTGTAAGGATTTGAGTGGCAAATACTGCTAGACATGAATGTTTATAATTGACCCGAACATTTTGAAGATTGCATGGCCGGCCACACCACAGCAGTGTTTAAAAATGTTTTCTTTCACTCTTTTGCAATGCCTTTAGCACATCTTCAACGTAGGATACCTTGAAAGAGGGACACGTGTTGGGTTGTTTTGCATTTTCCTGGGGAATTCTCTCACAAAAGTCTTAGAAGTGAAATATGTTCGCTTTGATTGATGTTAAAATAATTGAAACCATATGCTAATAGAATTCTATAGCAGCACCAACACTAGTGGATTCCCACCTTACCGCAAAGACTGGTCAGCTTTTGTTAGCTAGGCTGTGCTGCTCATTACTCATTCTATTGTATGCATATATGTTTTTAATCTGTGGTGTATTTCCTTTTCAGCTGTTTGTTTGTTTTCTTTGGATTTTTTATTAGGTAGATTTACGTTTATATAAGCCTGGTCCAATGAGGTTTCAGGTATAATCATTTCTTAGAACTTTGTTGGCTGAAGTAGCTTAGTGGTGCTCGTATCTTCATATATTTTATATGGCTGATCGATCGTTTGCTATCAGTAGAAATTTCCCTCCTGGCCAACCACATTTTGCTTCCAAGAAACAGGAACTCCACTCAATTAAGCATTTATCCCTTAATTTTGTGTTCTGCTATGAATGCATTCTACTATTCTGTGTTTTATTCTGAAATCCTAGCTCAACTCAATAAAGTAATGCCCTCTTTAGAGACAAATAGGTGCTTACCTATCTCGCATGGTCACTTGCCCTAACGATAGCTAGTTATATTCCAAAAAGGTCCCGTCCAAGATAGGTACAAGCACCTGCTAGCATTGCAAGCGAAAAAATTTCAGCTATCTTGCTACATAATCTATATTTAAATAATGTTATCTGAAAATCAATCTTTGTTTATCATCATGTGCTAAGTGGTTGAGGATCTGGATCTGGATCTTAAGCTTGAAAGGCTTAATTAAACTTTGATGGATGTATTTATAGCGATATTTAAGCTTGAAGTAAATGATTTGTATTTTACATTACTTTCCCAGAAGATGAGGTAGTCTTTTCGGGTTTTGTAACGTTCTTAAATGATTCTTGATGTTCATGGCGGAATAAATTAATCTGCAACACTATATATCTCTCATTCAGTTCCGAGGAAAATACCCTGTATTCTTGATGTTCATGAGCTCCATTGCTGCACTTGCAGTACTCAGCTAGGAAGTGTGTATATATTTTTGTTGGAACTGCTAAACAGAATTCAGCATTGAGGTTGTGCCTGTAAATCTGTCAGTGCGACTAAAATATTTGAGGGTCGTATGTGGGATCTACAACTAAGATCTCTTTATTGGCTTCTTGATCGATTTCCATGATAATTGCAAGACTTTATGCTATATTGAGCATTTGCTGGTTTACTGCATCCTGTTGGATACATAGCTGAACGGGTTTTAACCTCTTGATTAACTTATGCAGGCGTGTTCCAAACTGATGGTGTGAGTGAAAGAGATAAGCCGAACGTAAAGCAATCTCTCATTGCATCTTATAACACCTTGTTGGCTCCGAAGGCTAGAGCTGCCTTCATGGAGACAAAAGAGAATGGTATTGGAAGCTATAATTCCAAAGAACATAGAAGCAGCGACAGAATTAGCATTGACGCTTGGTTCAACCAATTCAGCATTCTTCTTCAAAGAAGCCTCAAAGAACGGAAGCACGAGTCATTCAATACCTTGAGAGTCTTCCAAGTAATCATGGCTGCAGTATTTGCCGGTCTAATGTGGTGGCACTCGGATTTTCGAGATGTTCAAGACCGTCTGGGTCTCCTCTTCTTCATGTCAATTTTTTGGGGGGTCTTCCCATCTTCCAACTCCGTGTTTGTTTTTCCTCAAGAAAGAGCAATCTTTGTGAAGGAAAGGGCCTCCGGTATGTACAATCTTTCTTCTTATTTCATGTCGAGAATAGTCGGAGACTTACCAATGGAGCTCATCCTCCCCACGATATTTCTTTCTGTGACTTATTGGATGGCCGGATTGAAACCGGAATTGGGTGCTTTCCTTTTGACTCTTCTGGTTCTACTTGGCTACGTGCTCGTCTCTCAGGGTCTTGGCCTTGCTCTAGGTGCAGCAATAATGGATGCTAAACAAGCTTCAACTATAGTTACAATCACAATGCTAGCATTTGTCTTAACTGGAGGATTTTACGTGCATAAGCTGCCTTCATGCATGGCTTGGATCAAGTACATTTCCACAACATTTTACAGCTACAAGCTACTTATCAATGTCCAATATGGTGAGGGCAAGAGACTTTCAACCTTGTTGGGCTGCTCACTACCTCATGGAAGTGACAGAGCAAGTTGTAAGTTTGTTGAACAAGATGTTGAAGGGCAAATTAGCCCAGTAGTTAGTGTTAGTGTCCTGATATTCATGTTTGTGGGGTATAGATTATTGGCTTACCTCTCATTAAGGCGCATAAAAGCTTAGTAAGGTGTACTTCTCTAAAAGGTTCTTGTTACTTCCAAGTCTCTAACTGTAATTCTTCAAATCAGAGAAAAAAAATGTTATTAAAAAGAAAGTTTCACAAAGATGGATTTCTTCGACCCTTGTTATTAATATTGATATTATCAACACTACCAACTGAGAAAAAGTGTTGTACGCTGCCAACATTGCTCACACAATTGTTCTTTTTTAACATTTGTGTATTCACCTCATCTCTGTTCATAGTCAATATATCGTGAACAAACAAACTAGGATTCATCTTCTTAGATTGATAATGCCAAAGGAATGATGTGCCTTTAGAATTGGTCATATCAGAACTGAGAATCGGCATAGTGTTAAACCCTTAGCTTGATATGTAGTAATGGTGCCATCACAATGGCATTCCCGAAATTAGGCATAGAGGAAGAAGTTCAGGAGATGCTAGCTGATGGTCAAACACTGGGTTTCGGGGATATACACTCAGTTAAAGCCTTCGCTGCATATATTCGGGATAATGTGGGCAAGGAGATTGAAGATTGGTTTGCTCCTTACTAACCGCAGATCAATTGGGGCCTGGTATGGCTTTTCATTTTGAATTCTGAATTTTTTTTTTTTGGAATAGCTGTGGATCATGCATGATTAACAAACGCATTTCGATTAATAAATGGTAGTTAATCCCGAGATTGGGATTTGTTTTGTGTTCGAAACAAAACGGGAGAATTGGTCTGATAGATATGTTCATGGTTTATGAAATGAATCAAATATTAGATGGCATTAAATTGATTCAGAGGGGAAATCAGGGGGTGTTCTAGCAATGTGGAATGAATTTTTTTTCAAGTAGAATCAATTTCAGTGTGCACCAGTGAGAGTTTATGCATTCGAATTCTGTCTCTGAGCGTAGAATTTTGTGGAATGAGACACTGAATGCTTGTGGAAGTAGGGGATTTCTCAACTTAGCAAGTGCGAAGGATTTGAAGTCCTTTATCAACACTTATGATTTGCTGGAATACCATCTTCATGGACATCGATACACTTGGTGTCGGGGAAGTGCAATGAGTAGAATTGATAGAGCATTTGCTTCACCTGCTTGTCATCGTCAGTTTCCACATATGGTTTTAACCAGATTTTCGAGAGGTCTTTCAAATCATTGTCAGCTAGTTCTGGGACCAACAACACAGAACTGGGGCTGGAAACCATTTAGATTTTTTAACGGTTGGGTATACCATTTGAGATTTATGAAGGACTCAGAGGAGTTTTGGAGAGAAAGCTGTCGGCAATTTCCAGGTAGATTCAGTTTGGCGGAAAAACTTAGTTATGTGGCCAAAAAGCTACAAGGTTGGAATAAGATGGTCTTTGGTAATGAGGATAATAGATAGCTAGAGATTCAGATGGAATAAAGGAATTATAAGAACAAGGGGAGAGTTGAGAACTTACTATTGCAGAAAAAAACAAGATGAACAGTTTAGTTTTAGAGCAGTGGGAGGTTAGTAGAAATGTGGAGGTCATTTGCAGACAAAAATCGAGACAGAACTTGAGATGGATAGAAACTCGCGATTCTTTCATTTGGCAGCACGCATGAGAAGATTGTGTAACACTATCTCCAAGATCATTTATGGTGCCACCACAACACCTCTCCATCAGTTATAAAGGCTGCTGCAGTATCCTTTTACTTCAATCTTTTCACCAGAAAATCATCGAAGGGCTACTATGGGAGAAATGGGATTTAAAAATATTTCTCCTTGATCGTCTACTTGGCTGGAGCAGTATGCAACTTTGGACGAAGTTGTATGGGACTGTCTAAAGCCCCATGTCCAGATGGATTCACTCCTACTTTCTATTGGAAAGCCTGACATCGGGATTGAGATTCTTCACATGGTAAGTGAATTTATCAAACTTGGAAAGCTCCCAAAAGGTATCAACTCATCTTATATGGCCTTGTTTCCGAAAACAAAGATGCCGATTAGATTTTTTGAATATAGGCCTATTAGTTTAATTCATGGCTTATACAAAATGGTGGCCAAGATACTCTCCACTAGACTCAAATCCGTCTTTCCAAGTGTAATTAGTTCAAATCAAACAGCGTTTATAGCAAGAAGACAAATTTTAGATGGATTCATGATTGCTAATTAGGTGGTTCATGGACTGTAAAGGAGAGAAGGGCACAATTTCATCTTTAAGGTTGACTTCCACAAGGTTTTCGACTCGGTTTTGTGGGAGTATTTAGACGAGGTAATGACATACATGGGCTTCAGCAGTAAATGGAGGGCTCTTATCCATGAATGCCTATCAAAGTCACAACTAGCCATTCTTATTAATGGTTCCCTGAGTATTGAATTCAGAGTTGAGAGAGGTTTGCGATAGGGAGATCCTCTTTCACCTTTCCTTTTTGACATTGCAGTATAGGGTGTATTATTGTTTCAAAGAGCATTAGACTCAGTTTACTTCAGGGGTATTGAATATAATCACGACAAATTTATCATTCATCTACAATATGCAGATGATGTGCTGGTTTTAGATGACTATACTTCTTTGCTGCATGTAAAGAGGATATTAAGATGGTTCGAGCTTGCTTCAGGTTTGAGAGTGCATTTCTATAAAATTTCACTGGTGGGAATCAATTTGGACGATGATTTTACATATTGTATGGTTAATATGAATTTTTTTTTTTTGATGAAAGGACTCTCTTCCATTCAGGTATCTAGGTCTTTTTTTGGGAGCCAACCCCAGAACTCAGAAGAATCTTAACCTTGAAACCTGTGATATCTCGAATTCATGCAAGGCTAAGATTGTAGAAATGTAAACTGTTGAGCATGGCTAGTCGTGCATGCTTGATAAAAACAGTGTTGAATTCCCTCCCTCTATATTATATGTCGATTTTTCTCATGCCGAAGGGTGTTATTCAAACAATAACTTCCATTTAGAGAAGGTTTCTATGGGCCAGAACTTCTGAATCAAGGAAAATATGCAAAGTGTCCCGGAATCAGTTGGTAAAAGAAAAGAAAAAGGGTGGCCTAGGTATACGATCCTTAATTGGCAAGAACAAAGCCTTACTCTTCAAATGGTTTTGGAGACTTGGGGATGGAATAAAAGGAGGATGGCAAGAATTTATCAGTAGTAAATACAGGCCACGGTTTGAGACTGGACTTCATATTTTCAATGGTCCACTCTCAAAGACTTGGAAAGGTATTTACTCTGTTATCAACTCTGATGATCAGGTTTCAGAAGCCTTGAAAGGAAGCTGTTTCAAAGTGGGTACTGTTGGCTAGATGACAGCACATTAAAACAGCAGTTCCCACGATTAGATGCACTTACAAGGCACTCAGACACATGAATAGCAGATGTGTGTCTTTTGGACAATAACTTAATTTCATGGAATTTAAGTTGGAAGAGGACTTTCAGAACAATAGAGCAGGATTCCTTAAAATATCTTATTACAGTTCTAGGCGAGACTCTTTCATTGAAGGACAACGAGGATTTCAAGAGATGAAAACCAGAAAGGAATGGATTGCACTCTGTTAAATTAATGATAATCTAACACAATTTTATCATCTTGCCACATATGAACTTAT
>Ga0325414_1001266_pt1 | contig 23967 bp, 16 predicted proteins | sample PopdelMetagenome_8_FD_206183 | JGI IMG/M metagenome (GOLD analysis project Ga0325414, IMG submission 206183) | Populus deltoides microbial communities from Bellville, Georgia, United States - Leaf-PdKOR-R3 | ecosystem: Host-associated > Plants > Phyllosphere > Phylloplane/Leaf | place: USA... | reverse complement strand
TTGAAAAGGCAAAAACATGCTAGGATTATTTTAATGTAATTAAGGATGAAATTGAAAAAAATATTGAAAAAAAATTAAAATTACCTCTAAATAAAAAAATTAAAGATCCAATGATCAAATTAAAAAAAATACAATTGAGGGTCTTATTGAAAACATGAAAATTCATTTTAAGTCAAAACGATATGGTTTTGTTTTAAGTGAAACAAATTTATTCTCTTTCCCAAGCCTCACACAAACACTAATAAGTACATCACTCCTTTTCCCTGCTGTATATTGCATGCTCAAAAAATAAAACAACGCTCTAAGAACATCTCCAATGCAAAAAGCTAAATTGATAAAATGGCTTTTTGAATAGTATAAATATAACTTTTTTGATTATGTGCATTCCAATGATAAAAAGTTATTTAGAAAAGCCATTTATATTTTAATATATTTCATGTTAAATTTATTTTTATATAATTATATAACTAATTTAGATATTTTATATATAATATAATTATGATGTTATTAATTATATAATTAATATATAAGTAATTTATAAAAATAATATAAAATTTAATGAAATAATATGAAAGTTAAAAGATATAATTTAAAATTAAACTTAAAATTTATTTATATAAATATGTTAAAACCTTATAAGAGAGTGTAAAAGAAACGCACATTCAATGTCTAGCAATTTTGTAATTTACATATATGTAAATTAATAACAAGCATTGCATCCTACTTGTTCTAACATTACAATTTGACTATTTTTTTTAAACTAAAAGAGGATTGATATATTGATTTAATTGCATTTTCAACAAGACAAAATATAATTAACTTCAAATTAAAACAAACAATCAAAAATAAATTTTCAATATGTCACTCTATATTTTTATCAATATCAGCTACCATTATTACTCATCTTAATTCTGTCAAAGATAACAACATAAATAAATTTTTTTTCCTTAACCCATATCAAAAATATAAAATAACAAAGAAATAAAAATCATCACAAATATCAAATTAACAACAAAAGATCTACAAAATCAAGAGATATTAAAGAGTAAATATAAAAAGCTTTTAAATAAACATATCTTTTATTTTCAACTAATTAACACAACTGATGTTATTAATTAACCAGAGAATAATTGATTCTTATTTTTCTAAATTTGAGAAAAAAGTGAGGCACAATACAAGATTAAAAAAAAACAAGTTTCTTTCCTTGCTTTTAAAGAAAAAACAAACACTGTTGACCAACGGCTATAAAAATAGTTGTTGGCAACGTTAATTTAATTTTAACTATTCTACAAAAACCTGTAGAAATAGCTCTTCCCAAATTGAAAAGCCATTTTGGCTTCTCTTTTACCTGCTCTGTTGGAATGGCAAAATAAAGAAACAAAAGGTAAAAGGACAAGTTTTTAAATTTGCCTCTCCATTTACATCTCTGGTTGGAGATGCTCTAACACTTTAAAGTCATTGAGGAAATAGTGTAAAGAGGCAAAAAAAAAAAAAAAAGTTTTGGCCAAAGTATACAACCATTGTGAATGATTTATATTAAAATAGATCAACCAATATCCACGATCATGCCACTAAGAAGGGCTCTAGGAAATCCCCTCTCGCCTATAAATAAAAGGGCAAAGTAAGCTAAAAGAAAAGGCAAACATAGAGAGAGAAAATGCTAAGAGAGAGAGTTGGAGAATGAAAATAAAGAGTTTTAAGCTAAAAATAAAGTTGGTTTAAGCTAGGAGGTAGGAGAGGAGAAATAAAAAGAAAAAAAAGAAAAGGCAAGGAAAAAGGAAAAGAAAAGAGAAAAACCTGAAAAGAAAAAGAGGAAAAAAAAAAGTTTGAGCTAACAATAAAGGTGGCTAAGCCAGTAAGTAGTAAAGGGGAAAACAAAAAAAAAAGAAAAAAGAAAAAGAAACCTGAACTTAGAGACAAAAAATCACAATTTTTTTTTATCGCTAACACGCCACTATCTCTTCCACCATTATCCACCATAACAGCTCCTTCATTGTCTAGAGCCAACCTGGAGGTAAGCTCAATCCCTTTTCTTTACTTTCTTATTTTTGTTGTAGGTCATAGAGACGTACTATTCCAAATGCAAAATAATGAATGACTCATTAATTATTATTCATCCATGTATTTTATTTTTTATTAACTTTGAATCCATGTTAGCCTCATTTCATAAAACTGCATTCTTGACTTTTCACACACACACACACATATATATGCGTGTACAAGTTCATTTTGAAAGTAGATTTCTATTCACCCATGCATTTTATTAATTTAATTTAATTTGAATTGATTTCGTGTTAACATAGTTTCATTTCACAAAACTATGATTTTTTTTTCTTTTTACATATGTATATGAATGTAAATATTTATTTTCAAAAAAGAAGAAAAACAACATCGACAAGTTTTTATCAAGTTACGGTCATTATTTTTTTATAAAGCTTGAGTTTTAACAATAAGGCTAGCATGTCTCCTAGTTTTTAAAGACTGATGTAGGCCTAACGCGATATTCTCAACCTCAAAACAAGTTAAAAATGAGTCGACAAGTTTTCATCAAGTTAGCATCACATCTTGATTAAAATTGGATTTTAACTATTAGGTTGATGTATCTCCTAGTTTTAGAGGCCGACGTAGGCCTAACGTGGTATTGTTGAGTGTTTATAGTGACCTTATTATTTCTTCTTTGATCCTTACAGAAAGTGTGAGATATTAGGACATTAAGATTACCATTGAGGATACGAGGATCAGGTTAAAGAAAGGCTAATATAATGATAGGGATTACCCACCAATGGAATTTGAGTCGGAATTTGAGTCTAAATTACCAAAGCGAGTAAAACTTGAAGATAAAATGCCTACAAGATCATATTGACTTCCAAAAATAATATACAGACATAACTCAATGGCTTAAAATTCAGTTACAACCAGTAGATTTATAAGCTATTATAAGGTTTTAGGACCTAAAATACAAATGTTCCAACTATTACACTATACTCACAGTCGCACGTGTGTAGTGTCTCGACGATCATCTTTTCAGAGCGGGATTTATGTGAAAAGAGAAAGAACAAGAAATTCTTGTTTCTTATCAGTAAAAAGGAAATGGGAGTTGCCACCTAGTATTACGGTCACTAGGAAACTTATTAGTCGACGAGAGTCTGGATAAGGGGATAAGTTGTGAATAAGAAGGATGTATCACCCCTAAAACACCTTACCTAGGGTAACCTGCATTGCTATTTTTCTGAAATAAACTAAGGTTTTGTTGTATTTTTTAACCGTTAGTCTGTCTAAGATTTAAGAAAAGCCCTCTTTAATAAGAAGGTCCTTATCTTATCAGGTTTAAAACTTAGTCATTGTAAAGTCAAAACATATGAAAATAAAAGGAATTGTCCTTTTATTCAATACCAGAAATACATCTTATGTATAAGTTCGTAATCCTAAATATTGAAAGAAACAAAATAATTTTTTGGTTTTTTTTGAAATATAGGCCAAATTTTCATGTCTTTAATTAACTAGTTATTAAATCCAAAAATATATGCAAAATGAAACTATTTTTTTAATGATTTTTTATATAAAAAAATATGCAGATATAATCTATTTTTAAAGAGACTTGGCCATATACAATAAAAACAAATTGACAATTTTTATCCTAAAGCTCAATCAATCATAAATCATCATTAAACAATCCTAAAACCATAGGCACAATTAATAATTTATCTCAAAAACTAACAATTTATCAAATAAATGGTTTGGGGATAGGAATCGACCTTTCAATGTTGTTGTGGCTATTTAGGGACTATTGAAAACCTTCTAAGACTACTAGGTAATCCTGGTAGCGCGTGGAACCACGCAGCTCCGCCATAATCGATACGTGGAATCACACACTGTCTCTACTAGAGGAGATAAACTTGGTGAATATGAAACTCCCCTGTCTCCGCTTTGATTTCCCACTAACAGTGCAATAAATAAACACATGTAGAGGGAGCTCTACGCTGTTGAAGTTTCAGTTTTCTTCCTGTTTTTCAATCCAGGTTTGTCTTTTCTTCATACTGCTATGTTTTAATGACACAGGTGAGAGAAAATTATAGATGGTTTGAAACTACTACATCTCCTATTAGATTCCCCACCAGTAGAGCCACAAACAGATCTTTGTAGAGGGAGCTCTATTATATTGAAGTTTGATGTCTTCTCCTGTTTTTTTTCTTCACAGTTGGTAGCTACTGTCACTACTTGTAAGGTAAGCTGTTGTAGGAAAATTCTTCATTGTGTTGCAATTGATTGATGATGAAATGAATGTTGTTGTTGTTGGTTAGTTGTCATGTATCGGGAGACTTTAGTTGAGCTGCCGGTTGGATTGATGGGCTGCTGTGTTGAAGCTGATATCGCTGGAGTTTACGTGATGCAGCGCTGAGCTAGAAGATCACTGTAAAGGTTCTCACAGCTTATGAGGAGAGACTGATGTTGGTACTCTTAAAGGAAACAAAGGAGAAATCATAGATGCTGGGACCTTGGGGCAATATCAAACGGGTATGGCTGGACTGCTATGAAATATCTTCTAAGGAAATCAACCAAGTTGTTGTTGTTGTTATTGAACCCTCTTTATTACCTTTACTACTACTTGCAGGTGTTGTTGCAAACCCCAAAGTCTTTTTGGACCCCACTAAAAAAATCAAAAAATGAAAGGAAATAACAGTCGTTGGCCGGGGGGTATTGCTTAGCTAGTGGCATTGTTGTGAGGATGACGACTCATAGTGGAGATGCTCGTGGTTGCTGGAGCTGTGATCGTTGGTTTGATGTTGAAGCCACCTGTCAGAATGTTGTTGAGTTGGTTAAATTCTTGCTGCCTGCGAGAGTTTGCTGTTACTTAGGAGGTTCTACTCATATTTAAAGCACTGAAGTAGCTGAGGAACACAACCATTGTTACTTGAGAAGATGAAAGAGAAGATGCATGAAGAAGAAACTATTATGGCTTGTAGCTGCTATTGGAAAGGTGGTTGTCATGGCTTACTGAGGCTCACATTTGATAGATATGGCTGAGGCTGAGCTGCTGCTAATCTTGACCAAAACCAATGTTGTGGATGGGATTCTTAGTTGAAAGCAAAGTAGTTGATTCTTGGGGATGAACTCATGCTATTATTGGCGTGATTGAAGCTTACGGTTGATAAAGGTTGCTTGCTACTGAAGAAGGAAACTGTTCACGTTTGAGATCATAATGGCTGAACTGGTATGTGACCAAGGTGCTGTTGCTGGAGAAGAAGAAGTCACTAGCGGCTAGGAGAGAAAAATTAATTAATTTCTCTCTTGCTCTCCGGGTTTCCTAGTTTTTTTTTTCTTTTTCTTTCTTCTGTGTGTGTGTTGGGGAATATGAGAATAAAAAAGAGTATTTCAGTGTGGGATCTTTTTCTTTTTTCTTTTTACCTCTCCTCTAAATTCTCTCCTTTAAGTCCCCAAGCAACACAAAATCATTTTGGTCCCTCATTTTTTTTATTCACTACACTTTTGGTCTCTTTGTCCCAATGTTTTGTATTTTTCATTTTTTTTGTATTTTAATATTTATATATATTTTTTAAAAGGTAACATCAACGTTGACTCAATAAAATTGATCAAAGATTTTAAAAAAAAGTGCTTTAAAAACCAAACACGTTGAAAGTAAATATTTGAAATTTTAATTCCTTTTGAAAAGATGCTGAAAATATCGAAAACAATGCAAATACATCAAAGATATGTACTTTTTTTGGCAATTTGTTGCTATTTTTTGGATTTTTTTTGAAAAAAAATAAAAAGAGAGGTAAAAAATCGGGTTACAACACCCTTCTTTACAATATTTACGGTACGAAGTCTTGTAAGGGGCTTTAGAAAGTAAGTTTGTAAAGAAAAGAAAAGGTGTTGGGTATTTGAGCTGAAGATTTAGTCATTTTTAAAGAGCGACAAGCTTGAAGATAGAATGGCCTATTGTTTAAGTAGTGTGCTCGTGAGGTGAAATTTTTTTAGGATCTCTCGCAAATGGTCTTTGTTCGAGTTACTAGCCCGTGGTTTGTGATCAGGTAACTTGCTCGTGGTCTCTGATTGGGTGACTTGCCCGAGTTTGTGAAAAAGAAAGAAATTTTTACAAATGGTTTCTATTCGGGTGATCAGCCTGTAGTTCATGATCGGGTAACATGTTTGTGGTCTCTAGTCAGGCTACTAACCAATGGTTTATGATCGGGTAACCTGCTCGTTTTTATGAAAAGAAATTTTTATAAATGGTCTCTATTTGGGTGATCAGCCCGTGGTTCAAGATTGAGTAACTTGCATAAACTGACATGTCGCTAACGTGGAGGTTGTGGCCTCACACATTATGGTTGTATAGTTAAAGGCGTTGCTAGTCCTTTATATAGGGTAGCACAACGATAGCGATGGTCGTCGCTAGAGAAGCACTGTGCTAACGTTGGTTGCAACAAGGAAGAAGAAGAGATAAGGCCAAATTACAATTTTATCTTTGTAGCCAATTTAGGTTTCTTGGGTCTGAATTATGATTCTACCCCTAAAACCTATGTTTAATTACAATTTGGGTATTTAAATGGTAGAATTACGATTCTACCTCAAGATATATATAATATTGATTTTATATTGAAATTGAAACTTCAAATTAAATTAACTTTATAATTAATTTTCCTATTTGGATTAGGATTGAATAAAAAGAAAAATTATTTCTCTAAAATAAAGAGAGTTTTTAATTTAGAAGTTTATCCAGATGATGCTAAAATAGTTTAGAATGTTAATATGAATTTTAAGATGATTATGTTTCTTAATAAATTTGAAAAATGGTTTTTCAAGGAAAATTGAGTTTATTAAAATTTACAAAGTTTGGAAAATTATCAAATTAAGTTTGTTTTAAAATTTTCAAATGTTATAAATATTGTTTTAAAATTGCACATAAAGCCAATAGTTATGATTGAAGCGTGAAATATAATTAACTATATAAATTTATTTTTTTATATATATGATGGATGATTATGGACATTAAAAAATCAATGTAATTGTTTTTCCTTGATAGTTAAATGGTTGTAATATTAAATAAGACATTCATGCTTTGTCTTTTTTCTATTTTTATTTCAGGATGTAAGATTTTTCTCTCATCTAATTTCTCTGTAATATAACTCGAGATTTCTTATTCAGTTATATATATTTTATGTAACTTAAAAATATAAGAATTTAAATATGAAAATTATTTGGTAATCTAAGACAATGAAAAAAAAAACATAAAAAGGATACAACTATGGTGCTTACAACAACTTACAAAGATTTATATTAGTTAGTTCAATTTTGGCCATTGATGTCATGACCTAAATTTTCACCCCTCTCATATACCCCAAGGAAGAGTAAAAAAGGCAAAAAAGATTCCAATAAATAATGAAAAAATATTTCAAAACAAAAAAAAAATATTTAAAATAATAATAAAATGAAAAAAGAAAAAGAAAATAAATTAAGGTTGAAATTGATAAGAAAAATTGATTTTTTTTAAATTAGTGAAATAATTGAAAACAAGAAAGCTAATGACTGAATTAAAAAAACATCAACATACATGAATAAGGAAAGTACACTCAGGGATAAAATCATGAAGAAATATTGAGAAATTGTTTGAAATTAACTTAGGATAGAAAAATAAAAAATCCAATGACCAAATTAAAAAAGGCATTAAAATTCTGAAACCTCTTTGAAATTTTCATATGACTCAAGTTCTTTTTGGTTTTTTTTTTTTTAGTTAAGTGTTATTTTATATTATTTCCGTCATGTAATATTGAGTTAATCAGAAATTGAACTTTTTATTATTATTTTTTTAAACCTTTGCATATCAACTCAGATTATCCCAATATGTTTCTATCTTAATATTAAATAAAAATATTATTTAATTCATGGTTAAAATCTATTTTTTTTAGGAGACATATTACAAATACCTAGATATATTTTTTTTTTGTATTTTTTTTGTTTTGATTTTCTGCATAGCGTGGGACAATAGACTAGTGGATTTTGTACAACATTCCTGGCAGTAATTTCAACATCCACAAGTCTTCTGCAAACTTAAAATGTGAATTCATATAGCATGGTTGTAAGGTTCACATCTAAATATCCTGGTAATTTAATCTGAAAGTGGATCAAAGCAGCTGAAATCATTGCTATGGTTTGAGAATTCTCATGAGACCTCCATTCATATGGATGATATCGAAATTTCTCAGTGATTTTTTTTTTTGCATAGAACTGTTTGTGATCCAATAGCAGTCAGTTACCTTAGCTAAAAGAAATATGAAGAGGTTTATTACAGGACATAAATATTGCTGTTAATAAAGAAGGAAAGAAGACTACTCGTTCAACTCTCTCATCACATGCACAAGAGGATAGATGACACACGTTTTGTATATTCTTCTTTTTCTGTTACTTGTATATTTAGCCTCTAGAATTAGCTAGAAGATTCTTTTTAAAGCTTTCACGTTTCTCTTTCTAGTTTGTTATACAATACAAACAGAATAGGATGTGTGTATATAAATTCCCTCTTTGTAAAGGAAACAGAGTGTGAAGAATTTCTACAAACAGATATGAGGTTTATTCACCCATCCCTTCCATGAGTTGATTATTTTTCTTTTCAAGGTTTTGATAAAACTTACATGGTATCAGAGCTTAGGCTAATTATTTTTCCTTTTCCAATCAAACCATGGAAGAGCAATCCACATCTTCACAATCTACAAATACTCAAAACCCCAAACATGTTTCTCCTTATTTCAATTTCACAGATCCAAATAATCCGTATCGTATAGAGAATGGTGACCACACATCCTTGGTTCTTGTCACTGAACTACTCACTATTGAAAAATACATTACCCGGTCACGGGCAATGCGTCAAGCACTTAAGGCGAAGAACAAACTTGGCTTCATTTTTGGAAACATTGTTAGGTCGGTTGATGCAACCATATTATTCGATAGTTTCACCCAAATTTAACTAATGTTTTGCCTATGTTTTATATATAAAATGCCTTGATATTCTTTGTTTTATGTTTTGAAGGCACTTTTGGATGAAAGATTGAAAAAGGAGTAAATTTGAGATAATTGACAAATTTGACCTTCAGTCGATGTTTTGTGCAGAGCGTGAGCTCTAGAGGTTGAAATGAAGTGATTCCAGTGGCATTAAAAAGCTAACATCCATACCTTTTTGTACATCTAAGGCAAGAAAATAAAATAAGGAAGAGCATGGAAATCGCAGCCTTCAAATTCAAATCTCGCAATCTGCCAGTGTTGACCTTCGACCATTCCGACTTGAATATCTTGAGCTAAAAACGTCCAATTGATGCAAACTCAATTTTTTTGGATTCCTGACTCAAAGGCCTATAAACAATCCAAATTTCAGCAAAAAATGATGTCATATGTGGGAGATATGATTTTCTAAAATGACAACTAAATTCTGTCAGCAAACAGGTTTCGTGAATAAACGAGTCCAAATTACGTTCTGAAGCATCTAAACCGATATCCAAATTTTTATTTCAGCAATTTAGCTACTCTAAGTCAAAGCTTAAAGATTTCATGCAAGGCTATTTCTCCTTTTTTAGGAAAATAGTTATTGAAGTACATAAATGTAAACAATCTACTTAAGGGAGGACTATTTTGTAAAATAGAGACTAGGGTTTCCTAGGATATAAAAAGAAAGAGAGAAGAAAAGGGGAGCAGCTTGCCAAGAGGAGAAAAACGCCCCCCTCCTTTAAGAAGCTCGAAATTATGCATTCTTCCTTCTTTTTGATTAGTTGTTCAACAAACATGCAAGGCTAAACACCTTTTCTTGATTACAAGGACACGGAAACCTTCGGATTTCAAGAACTGTGAGATTTATTTTACCTTTTCTTTTCAGCTTTTATGATGAATATATTTGTTCTCCTATGCTTATTTTTCCTATGATTGTTTATTTTAATTGCTAGAGCGTACTCTAAGTTATTATTATAGACAATCTATTGCTAAGTTTGATATCAAAACCGGAGTTGTGGTATATGAACTTGTGAAGCAACTAAGTTTAATAATTATGGCGGATCTACGTTATTAATCTTAGGGAGAACATTCAATCAAATCAAACATAGACTGCAGACAGTTATGTTTTCTTGATTAATCAACTTATTTCGTTCTTAAGGCTTCCATTGGATTAAATTACTAGTGCGGACACTGTGGTTGTTTGATGGTTAGGGTTAGTTATACGGCGGATCCGTTAATTAACCAATGTTAAGAAGAGATAAATATTCAGAATATAAATTGATGTTTCATTTTCATGACCAGTTCTGATTTCTGTAGGTGGATGTGTGCTTGCAACCAAGGTTTGTTCTCTTGATAATTTTCTGATTTTATTAAATTTTGTTTGATAATTTTCTGTTTTCTTTTGCTTTAGCCTAGATAACGTCCAACCCCCCCCGCAAATTGCATATCATCTAGCATAAAAATCTAACTTGAATCTTCATCGTGGGATCGACCCCTTGCTTGCTGTATACTATCTTGTGTGTTGTGTTTGAAGCTAGGGTAATTAATTTGTGCGACCGTAACATCGCAACAAATTTTGGCACCGTTACCGGGGAAGTAATTTTAGTTGATTCTTGTGCTATTATTTTTATTTTCTGTGATTGTTATTTCTTTTTCTTAAAAAAATAAAATTTTTGCTTGCTGCGGTACTGTTCAAAACAGTTTTTTTGTGGAATTAGGTATCGGCCTTTTGTTTCCTGAAGGGAAACGACGTTCTAAACAGAACTGGTGGTAAACCACTATCCCCACCCTATAGAAGCCAAATTTCGCTGTTTTATAGGGTTTTTAAGCAGTTTTAGTTTTCTACCGTAGGATTTTCGTACAATTTGCATTGTTTTCGATCTCTTGTGTGGTTGGTTTCTTTTGAGTTTCCTTGATGATTTTATGCCAGTAACTTGTTCTACCAACCAAAATCAAGTGCAGTTGGATCTCGAAATAGAAAAAACTTCACGCAGGTTACAAAAGGAAGCTTGTCTTAACACCATGGCTGTGGCACGACAACAAACACTCAAGGAGTTTGCTGCTCCTAACATGGAAAATCAGTCATTGTGCATAAACATCGATAATAATGTAAACTTTGAGCTCAAATCTGGTTTTATACATTTGCTACCAACATTTAATGGTCTTGCAGATGAAGATCCTCATACTCATCTCAAGGAGTTCCATATAGTTTGCGTTGCCATGAAACCGAATGGAATTGATGAAGAACAGGTTAAGTTGAAAGCTTTCCCTTTCTCTTTAAAAGGTGCAGCAAAGGCATGGTTTTTCTCTATTCTCCCAGGTTCCATTGGAACTTGGAATGCCATGAAGAAGATTTTCCTTGAAAAGTATTTCCCAGCATCTCGAGTTGCCAACATAAGGAAAGAAATATGTGGGATTCGACAATCTCATGGAGAGACACTTTCCGAGTATTGGGAAAGATTTGAGCAACTATGCATTCAATGCCCTCATCATCAAATACCCGATCAACTGCTCATTCAATATTTCTATGAAGGATTAATGCCTACTGACGTAGTATCATTGATGCTGCAAGTGGAGGGGCATTGATAGATAAGACACCCGAGGCTGCACGTCAATTGATCTCAAACATAACAGCCAACTCGAAACAATTTGGCACGCGTGGAGACTTCGCAAACAAACAAGTAAATGAGGTAAGTATTTCTAACCTTGAAAATAAAGTTAATGATCTTACTTCTCTTGTGTGTTCTTTGGCTTGTGGAAATGTACATCAAGTGAAATTTTGTTATTATATGTTCCTTACAAGGACATGCCTCAGATATGTGCCCAACAATGCAAGAAGATTACATTGAACAGGTTCATGCAGTTGATGGAGGATTCAACGGACAGCCCTAGTGTAAATATGATCCCTTTTCCAACACGTACAATCCCGGATGGAGAGATCATCCAAACTTATGCTATGGGAACCCACCTCAACAAGGCAATCAAGGCCGACAATTCCATTCCCATAGATTTCAATCCCAACAGAATTATCAAGTGAGACAACCCCCTCCATTCACAAACTCCATTGTTATGGGGTCGTCATCTAGTGATGATCTTCGTGAGATGATGAAAAATTTGGCTTCTAACACTGTGACCTTGCAACAAAATGTCATGTCTTTTCAACATGAAACAAGGTCAAGTATTCACAAGTTGGAGAAGCAAATGGGGCAAGTAGCTTCAAGTGTGGGGAAATTGGAAGCACAAATGAATGGAAAATTACCCTCCCAAACATTGAATCCAATATAGAATGTTAGTGCGATCATGCTGTGAAGTGGGAAAGAACTTGAAGAGAAAAGGTCGAAACAAATTAAGATAGAGGAAGAAGAAAAGATAGAAACCGAATTGAGCACAAATAAGGAACATCCTCCTCCTCTACAAACTAAAACATCGACCAACACTCCAAAGGTAACTCCTCACTCAATGAACTCCAGTTTTAAAACAATTTCACCCTTTTCTGTGAGTTCTTCTAGGTCAAAGAAAGAAGACAAATAAAAGGATATTTTAGAAGTTTTCAAGAAAGTAAAACTCAACATTCCTTTGCTTGATACTATCATATTATTTGATGGTTTCACCCACATTTAACTAGTGTTTTGCCTATGTTATATATATAAAATGCCTTGATATTTTTTGTTTTATGTTTTGAAGGCACTTTTGGATGAAAGATGCAAAAAGAAGTAAATTTGAGATAATTGATAGATTTGACCTTCAGTCGATGTTTTGTGCAGAGCGTGAGCTCTAGTGGTTGAAATGAAGTGATTACAGTGGCATTAAAAAGCTAACATTCATACCTTTCTGTACATCTAAGGCAAGAAAATAAAATAAGGAAGAGCATGAAAATCTCAGCCTTCAAAGTCAATCTCGCAATCTGCCAGTGTTGACCTTTGATCATTCCAACTTGAATATCTGGAGCTACAAAAGTCCAATTGATGCAAACTCAATTTTTTTGGATTCCTGACTCAAAGGCCTATAAAAAAATCCAAATTTCAGCCAAAAATGATGTCATATGTGGGAGATATGATTTTTCAAAATGATAACTAAATTCTGTCAGCAAACAGGTTTCGTGAATAAACGAGTCTAAATTACGTTCCGAAGCATGTAAACCGATATCCAAGTTTTTATTTCAGCAATTTAGCTCCTCTAAGTCAAAGCTTGAAGATTTCATGCAAGGCTATTTCTCCTTTTTTAGGAAAATATTTATTGAAGTACTTAAATGTAAACAGTCTACTTAAGGGAGGACTATTTTGTAAAATAGAGACTAGGGTTTCCTAGGATATAAAAAGAATGAGAGAAGAGAAGGGGAGCAGCTAGCCAAGAGGAGAAAAACACCTCCCTCCTTTAAGAAACTCGAAATTATGCATTCTTCCTTCTTTTTGATTAATTGTTCAACAAACATGCAAGGCTAAACATTTTTTCTTGATTACAATTACACGGAAACTTTCAGATTTCAAGAACTGTGAGATTTATTTTACCTTTTCTTTTCAGCTTATATGATGAATATGTTTGTTCTCATATGCTTATTTTTCCTATGATTGTTTATTTTAATTGCTAGAGTGTACTCTAAGTTATTATTATAGACAATCTATTGCTAAGTTTGATATCAAAACCGGAGTTGTGGTATATGAACTTGTGAAGCAACTAAGTTTAATAATTATGGCGTATTTACGTTATTAATCTTAGGGAGAACATTCAATCAAATCAAACATAGACTGCAGGCAGTTATGTTTTCTTGATTAATCAACTTATCTAGTTCTTAAGGCTTCCATTGAATTAAATTACTAGTGCGGACATTGTGATTATTTGATGGTTAGGGTTAGTTACACAACGGATCCGTTAATTAACCAATGTTAAGAAGAGATAAATATTCAGAATATAAATTGATGTTTCGTTTTCATGAGCAGTTCTGATTTCTGTAGGTGGATGTGTGTTTACAACCAAGGTTTGTTCTCTTGATAATTTTCTGATTTTATTAAATTTTGTTTGATAGTTTTCTGTTTTCTTTTGCTTTAGCCTAGATAACGTCCAAACCCCCCCCAAATTGCATATCATCTAGCATAAAAATCTGACTTGAATCTTCCTCGTGGGATCGACTCCTTGCTTGCTCTATACTATCTTATGTGTTGTGTTTGAAGCTAGGGTAATTAATTTGTGCGACCGCGACATCGTAACACTGATGACTGAGGAGGATCTTCTGTTTGAAATGTGGGAAAGGTGCAATAATATGGTGGTTTCTTGGATACAAAATGCAGTCAGCACCGATATCAAACATACTCTAGCTTTTGTGGATGATGCTCAAATGGTGTGGACAGAACTCAAGGATCGTTTCACCCAACAGAATGGTCCTCGCATCTTCCAGCTTAGAAGTGATTTGGCTACCCTTCGACAGGACAGAGACTCTGTGAGTACATATTTTGGTAATCTCTAAACTCTTTGTGATGAAATGGTTGTTTATAATCCAATGCCATTATACACATGTGGTCAATTGAAAGTGTTGAATGAAAGGTATCAAAGAGATTATGTTACATAGTTTCTTATGGGTTTGAATGACCAATATACCAATGCTAGAGATCAAATCATGCTGATTGAGCCCCTTTCTAGCATTAACAAAGTGTTCTCCTTGATCCAACAACAAGAACAACACCACCAACTTACCAATAACACTCCTTCTTGTGAATCTATGGCTTTGGCTAGTAAGTTTGTTAATACTCCTTTCAAGATAATTAACAGAAATTTCACAAGCCACAGAAAGGAAAGACCATACCGTTAACATTGTCACACACAAGGACACATACTTGAAAATTGCTATAAGGATGGAAATGTTGTGCCTCCAGTGTGTTCTCACTACAATGCAAGTGGTTACATGGTTGAAAAATGTTACAAGCTTCATGGGTATCCCCCGGGCCATAAGCTGTGTAAGGGAAGAGTCGCAAGTTCATTTGCCAATCAAGTTGTTCTGTCCACAAGTCCTAATAAGAAGGAGGTGAGTGAAGAAAAGATGGTTTTCACCAAGGAGCAATATCATCATCTCATGAGTCTTATCCAACCCAAAATTCTGCTAACTGTAATCCCCCCGGCAAATCCAACTTCATCCAATTCCAAAACCAGTGCCACACCTTCAAAGATGTCTGTAAAATTATATTTTATAATGACATTTCTGCTGATTTTTTAAAGCCAAATAGTGTTTCCTGGATCATTGACTCAGGGGCTACAGACCATATGGTATGTAGTCCTTCCTTTTTTACTTCTGACCTTACAAAGGTATCTTATAGGGTAAGTTTGCCTAATGACACTTTCGTATCAGCCACACATCTAGGCAACATTCAACTTACTAATAAGGTTGTCCTTAATGATGTTTTATGCATTCCTTCATTTTCCTTCAATTTGATCCATGTTAAAAGACTTACTGAAAATTTGACTTGTTGTTTGGTTTTCATAAATGATACATGTTTTATTCAGGACCTTTCCACCTGGACCACGATTGAAATTGCTGAAGTGAGAAGTGGCTTGTATCATCTCCTTCCTAAAGCAGTCCCTCCTTCATTCTTGACCGATATTTTATCATGTTTGTCTCCAAATTTTCCTTCAGTTGCTATTTCTGTTAAAATTAGTATGGATGTGAATAATCTTTGGCATTTTCACCTCGATCATATTTTTGATTCACGAATGAATTTGATTGACGATCTTATTGTAAGAGACAACTTGCTTATAAATAAAACTTTTCCTTGTTGTATTTGTCCTCTTGCCAAACAACATAGACTTCCTTTTCCTATCAACTCACATAAATCTTCTAGTATTTTTGAATTGGTACACTGTGATATTTGGGGGCCATGTTCCACCAATGCTTATGATGTGTCAAGATATTTTTTGACCTTAATAGATGATTTATCTAGAACAACTTGGGTTTATTTACTTCAAACCAAATCTGAAACAAGAAAGTGCATTGAATCTTTCTACCATCTTGTAGAGACACAATTCAACTGTAAAATAAAAAATATACGTAGTGATAATGGTATTGAGTTCAAGATGAGTGATTTTTACAATGAGAAAGGGATTATTCACCAACGAACCTGTGTCGAGACACCCCAACTAAATGGGATAGTTGAGAGACACCAACACTTATTAAATGTCGTTCGTACACTGTTTTTCCAATCTAATCTTCCCCTATCCTTTTGGAATGATTGTATCTTGACTGCAGTCTACCTTATAAACAGAACACCTACCCCTATACTTAACAATCAAACTCCCTATGAAGTCCTTTTTAATGTTAAACCACATTATTCTCATTTGAAAATCTTTGGATGTCTTTGTTTTGCCACAACCATATCAAATAGGAGAAGGAAATTTGATCCGAGAGGTAGCAAGTGTATTTTTCTGGGTTACCCTTTTGGAGTCAAGGGATATAAACTGATGGATTTGAGTAGTAAGGTAGTTTTTCTCTCTAAGGATGTCCTCTTTCATGAAACACATTTTCCTTTCAAATCATCCTCTCCCACCAATGAAGAACATTCACCTTTCCATTCCACATCAGCCATGCGGTATTTTCCTTGTCCCAGTCACTCATCTGACTCTAATTGTTCTCCATCAAATGTAGACAACACCTCTACTTCACCAAACAGTCCATCCTCATCTAGCAGTCTTGTTTCCACTCCTAAGGATGTCGATCTTGAAAACTTATATGTCTTTTATGATCTTATTAACCACGAAACTCCGTCACCTTCTCCTCACATAACTCTTCGAAAATCCACCAGGAACAAGACTGCCCCTGCCTACTTGCAGGATTTTCACTGTTAACAAGTTGCACTCACTTCAGATTTCTAATCCATGGCACAGGTATCTTTTCCTTTTATAAATTGTTCTTTTCCTTTGTCCAATTATCTTTCCTATGATTGTTTTTCACCAAAGTTCCAAGCCTTTTCTTCTAATCTTTCTATCATGGTTAAGCCAACCTCATATTCTACAGTAGTTAAGGATCTAGGTTGGTGTAAGGCAATGGATGCCGAATTGCAAGCCTTGGAAGAGAATCAGACTTTGATTCTCACTAATCTACCTCCTGGAAAAGACGCTATGGACTATAAGTATGTCTACAAAATTAAGAGAAATTCAGATAGCAGTGTGGAAAGATTGAAGGCCAGATTGGTCGCAAAAGGGTATACTCAATAAGAAAGCATTGATTATCACCAGACTTTCTCTCCTGTAGTAAAGATGGTCACTGTGCGATGCCTTCTATCAGTTGCTGCTGTTCGTGGTTGGCATTTACATCAATTTGATGTAAATAATGCCTTCCTGCATGGCGACCTAGAAGAAGAGATTTACATGAGAAAACCATCAGGGTACAATAAAGGAACAACTGGACATGTGTGTAAGCTCCTCAAAAGCTTGTATGGTTTGAAGCATGCTAGCAGACATTGGTATGTCAAACTCACTTCGTGCTTGATAGACTTTGGTTTCACTCAATCAAAGGTTAATTACAACTTGTTCACCATGTCCACTAGCACTTCTTTCACAGCCCTCCTTGTATATGTCGATGACATAATTCTTGCCAACAGTTCCATAACCAACATTGTTGCAGTCAAGGATTGTTTACATGACAAGTTTAAGATTAAAGACTTAGGTATCTTGCGATTTTTCCTTGGAATAGAAGTGGCAAAATCACCCATGGGCATACACATCTGCCAACGAAAATATGCCCTTAATATTCTAGCTGATTCAGGGATTCTGGGTTGTAAACCAGTAAAGATTCCTATGGAACAGAATTCAAGACTAAACAAGGATGCAGGTGACTATTTGGTTGATCCCTCTACATACCAAAGACTCATTGGCAGATTACTTTATCTAACCATTACAAGGCCTGACATTAGTTATCTAGTGCAAGTTCTAAGTCAGTTTATTGATAAACCTTCACAGTCTCTTTTGACAGCTGCTCACAAAGTTTTGCGGTACATCAAGTCTGCTCCTGGCCAAGGATTATTGCTATCCATTTTTTCAAACTTAGAGTTAATTGCTTATTGTGATTCTGTTGGGCTTCATGCCCTGATACTCGTCGCTCAGTTATAGGGTACTGTGTTCTACTAGGACAGTCTCCTATTTCATGGAAATCAAAGAAGCAAAGCATAGTATCTCGATCTTCTGCAGAGGCAGAATACCGAGGCATGGCTGCCACAGTCTCTAAGCTCACCTGGCTTAGGTTTCTACTTACTGATCTGTATGTCGAGCACCCTCATGCAGCCACCCTTTACTGTGATTATCAGGTTGCACTCCATATTGCCTCAAACTTATTTTTCCATGAATGCACGAAGCATATTGAGCTGGATTGTCATCTCATCAGGGATAAAATTTTGGAAGGATTCATTGTCACCATACATGTCCCCACTCACCTTCAACGAGCTGACCTCCTTACGAAGGCACTTCCCTCTTCTCTTTTGCAATCTCACTTAGTCAAGCTGGGGATTGTCAACCTACATTCTCCATCTTGTGGAGGGATATTACGGGACATAAATATTTTTCTTAATAAAGAAGGAAAAAAGACTAGTAGTTCAGCTCTCTCATCACATACACAAGAGGATAGATGACACATGTTTTGTATATTTTTTTTCTGTTACTTGTATATTTAGCCTCCAGAATTAGCTAGAGGATTCTTTTTAAAGCTTTCACGTTTCTCTTTCTAGTTTGTTATACAATACAAACAGAATAGGATGTGTGTATATAAATTCCCTCTTTGTAAAGGAAACAGAGTGTGAAGAATTTCTACAAACAGATACGAGGCCTATTCACCCATCTCTTCCATGAGTTGATTATTTTTATTTTCAAGGTTTTGATAAAACTTACAAGGTTCAACCTGACTCCAATTATATAGTTTCAACAATCCCAGAAATATCTACTTGAAGAACTAATTAAGTAGACAACCAAGGACTAAGGTAAGAGCAACGAAGTATGGAAGTAACAAAACCCCAGCCAAAGTAATCATCAAAATAAGCATTGACACTTGACAATGGCACATGCACAAGAACTAGTTTTACAGATGAAAAATCACAACGAAAAGATTCTAATTTCAGACCAAGAACCAGCGGTTCCAGCCAAGAATGGAGATAAGGGTAGAAGTGAAGAAGGAGAAGAAAAAGAAACTACAAGAGGGATGCTAGAACTGTTAGTTGGCAAGATGTTTATATATTCTAGAGTTATAGGGAATCTGTTAGTTTCCTTATACAGAGTATTATCCTACGTAGAATAGGAGTCCATGGAGAAGGAGTCCGTGTAGAATATGTTGTCTTACCACCCTGTATATAAGTGTTGTTCTGCTGTAAAGATAAATTAATAAAAAATAGAGGAATATTTTATAAAGAGAGAACCTGTATCTACCGTAATTAACAAGAACAAGACACTAACTATTCAAAAGAGCTAGCACATAAAGAGAAAAAGGCAATAGAATTTAGTAAGGAGGTTTAATATATAGCAGTAGACAAATAAAAAATCAGCCCAGCCTAGTTAAAACAATCAAATAGAACTCCGCTCAAGCAACAAATGAACAGACTAAACACATGTCCGAAACATTTCAAAACCCACAAGGAAGGGCATTTCATCAGAAGCAGGCATGGTGGGAAAAATTAAAGGGCAAGCACATCTATGAAGTAAGTGTTTCACTAGTTATACCGACAAAGTTTGTAATAAGCTCAGACAAGAGAAAAACAAGAAAAGAAATCAGCACAAAAATACAAGTCCCTGATGTTTTCATGCAAACTGCGCAGCACAATGCATGAACAAGTTTTGAATTTAGATTTGTTTATGATCAGACAGCAAGAAATTAAATGACAGTATAAAATTTGATAGAAAACTAACAGGAGAAAATTAAGTGCGTAATCTATATATATAGGAGAGGATCATGCAGAGAAGAAAGCTGAACAAGGGAACGCAGTAGATGAAGAATATGAATTTACTGCATTTACTGTCAAGAATACAAACGTGAGCACTAATTCTAATTTGTACAGAATACTCTTTATATATAGAGTAGTAATTAACTTCATCACTTATTTCTTTCTATGAATACAATATTCCTTATTTATATATATATTGATTTGTTTCTAATATGAGGTAGCTGTAGTTTCCTTCTATGAAAGATCTGTCATGGTTGTAGTTTGCTTCTTTGAGAAGTAGCCGTTGGTTGAGGTAGTTGTTGATTCCTATGATTTCCATGTATGGTTAATTACCATTCTGAATAGTAGTCGTTGGAGGTGTTAATTCAGAATGGTTGCTGACGAGGGTGAGGATCCTGTGGTGCTACTGCTGCTGTCTCCTGCTGCTGCTGCAGAGGTGTGTTGTTGCTGTTAATACCCTCCCTCAAACGTTGTCGAGGTTGGAGGCAAAGTTTGTGCTGAAAACGAATAAGAGTAGCTTTGGACACCAGCTTAGTAAACAGATCAGCAATCTGATGTGTATTGGGAATATGATGTGTAATAAGTTTCCCAAGAGCTACGCGTTTGCGTATAAAATGATAATCAAGTTCAATATGCTTGCTGCGAGCATGGAAAACAGGTTTAACCGTCATATGGAGCACACTGAGATTATCACAATAGAGCACCGGTGGAGATAGCAAGGGAATGTGTATGAAGGATGTAGGTCAACCAGGTAAGTTCTACAGCCGTGTTGGCCATAGCACGATATTCAGCTTCAGTGCTAGAGCGTGAAATAGTATGTTGTTTCTTGGCACACCAGGAGATGAGATTACATCCAAGGAAGACACAATAGCCAGTGGTAGAACGTCATGTAGTAAGACAGCTAGCCCAATCAACATCTGAAAAAGTAGAGAAATTAAGATTAGTATTAGAAATGAAGTGCAGACCATTATTAATAGTACCTTTGACATATCGTAAGATACGACGGACCATTTTTAAGTGAACAGTTGTAGGAGCATGCATGAATTGAGAGACATAATTAACACTAAAAGAGAGATCTGGTCGAGTAAGGGTGAGATACTGGAGGGAGCCAACAAGCCCCCAGAAGAAACTAACATCCGCTAAAGGAGGAGCATTGGAGGAGGCTTTAGTTCGTGCTTCAAGTGGTGTAGTCATGGGTTTACAGTCAACCATTTCAGCACGTTCTAGAATTGTAAAGGCATAATGTGATTGTGATAAATGAAGTCCATTTGGCGTGGGCGATATTTCGATGCCAAGAAAATGATGAGCAGGGCCTAAGTCCTTCATGGCAAATTCTTGACTGAGTAGAGTAATGAAGTCTGCAACAAGTGTATCTATAGTTCCTGTAAGAAGTATATCATCAACATAAAGTAGGAGAATAAGAGAACCATGATCAGAATGAAAAGTAAATAGAGAAGGATCTGCCAAGCTGCAAAGGAAACCGTATTTGAGGAGAAAGGAACTAAAACGATCAAACCAAGCACGAGGTGCTTGTTTAAGGCCATAGAGGGCACGTTAGAGCTTGCAGACATGCTGTGGACGTTGAGGATCTGACAGTCCTGGTGGCTGTTCCATGTAGAGATTTTCAGAAATCAAACCATGCAGAAACACATTTTTCACATCAAGCTGCTGTAGGGGCCAATGATGAACAAGAGCTATAGTGATAATTAGTCGAATGGTGTCAGGCTTTACAACGGGAGAGAATGTTTCAGTGTAGTCTAGGCCATCAATCTGGTGGTATCCTTTGGCAACAACACGGGCTTTGAGATGCTCCAAGCTGCCATCAGATTTGAGTTTGGTTTTAAACACCCATTTGGAACCTATAATATGCATATCGGTGGTACGAGGTACCAATTTCCATGTCTGATTTTGGTGTAAGGATGTAAGTTCATCCTCCATTGCTGCTTTCCATCCTGGATGAGCTAGTGCAGCTCGCACAGATCGCGGTTCATGCGGTATTCCAGCAGAGATGACAGATGTTAATGCATACTTGGGATTTGGTTTTATGATGCCATGCTGGGACCGAGTGGTCATGGTGCGAAGAGCTGAAGTAGAGGAATTGGGAACAAACTCGTCAGCGGAGGCATCACTACAAGGAGGTTGTGCAGCTTGGTGTAGCGCACGTTGTGAACGAGTAACCATAGAGTGTGGAGCTGAATTTGGTTGGTCCTGCTGCTGCAGAGTAGTTAAGTTCTCAGAGAGCGGTTGCTGAGAAATATCAGGGCAGAGATTGTGGGCAATCTCCTGCTGAGTGGGAGCTGCCACCTGCTGAATATCATTCTCCGTACTATGGTGTTGTAGTGAGGAAGAGGGTTCTATAGATGGATCAGTGGGAGAACCAGAATTAGAGAGATCATGAAGGGATTGAACAGCCGCAGAGTTAGTGATATCAGGTGAAGAAGTGTGCACTGTCTCCTGCTGGAATGTCTCCGGCTGAGTAATTGGAGTGTCAGACTGCTGCTGAAGCTGTTGGCGGGCTGGAGTACTGTCACCATGGAGTTGCAGAGCAACATCAGCTGGAGAAATATCTGTAAAGCACGCTGGTGTATCTGAGGTCATAGTAGGAAGCAGGGGTATGGGCAGTGAGCTGCTGCATGGTGGCGGTGCTGGTGTTTCAGAGATATCTGCAGGAGAACGTGAAGCAGGGATAGTTAGCCAAGAATCAAATATGCTAAGGACATGATTAGAGTGATCAATATTTGTGGTGATATTATTTTGTTTATACGGAAGGATAGATTCACTAAAAACCACATGTCGTGAGACAAAAAATTTTTTGCTTGTTGGATGAAAGCATTTATATCCCTTATGTTGATCACTATATCCTACAAAAATACATGGAACACTTTTTGGATCAAATTTATTTCGTCTTGTGTCCCAAGTGTAAGGGAAACATCGGGAGCCAAAAATACGAAGAGATGAATAAATAGGGTGGTTACCATGTAAGCGGAAGTATGGAGTGTCAGAGTTAAGAGCAGAAGAGGGCAGTCTATTAATGAGATAAACAGCAGTTGTGAAGGCTTCAACCCATAAAAATAAAGGAGTACCACTATGGAATAACATTGTCATACCTAGTTCTCTTATAATTCTGTGTCGCCTTTCAACCATACCTGTTTGTTCAGGAGTGTAAGGACAAGATACCTGGTGAACAATTCCTGTGGAGCGAAAATGACTTGATAATTTTGAGTTAATAAATTCTCCTCCTCCATCTGAGTGAAAGACTTTGATCTGTTTATTGAATTGCCTACTAACATACTTTTCAAATGCTATAAACACTGTTAGAAAATCAGATTTGTTATGAAGAGGAATTATCCATGTATATTTAGAGAAATCATCTACTAGGCAAGCATAATATTTGAATTTTCCAATAGATAAAACAGGGGCAGGTCCCCATAAATCACAATGTATTTTTTCAAAAACATCAGTACTTGAATGTTCAGAATGCGAAAAAGGTAATTTGCTAAGTTTTCCTAATTGACAACTATCACAAAGGTGCTCAGTCTTCATAGCTCCTGTGACGTCAATCAATCCTTTATTTTTTAATAGCTGCACTGCAGAAGCTTGAGGATGTCCTAGGCGTTGATGCCAAACTGCTGCTGATCCAGTTTTAAAACGATAAGAAAAATGTAATTCTGGCGAGTTGTGCAAGACATAAAGATCACCCTTACGTCTACCTGTGATCAGAGGTTGTCCTGTTTTCCGTTCCTTAACACAAAAATCAACGTCAGAAAACTCACAGTTCACAGGAAATTGTTTGGTAAGCTGACTTACTGAAAGTAAATTTTTTGTTAATTCAGGAACAAGAAGAACATCATTAATAGGTAATTTAATATTGTTTTGTTTAATAAATGAATCGCCAATACCAACAATCGGTAGAGACGATCCATTTCCAATAACCACAGAATCAGTTCCAAAATACTTACGAACATCAGTTAACATACCTGGCTTACTTGTCATGTGATTCGATGCACCAGTGTCTGATGTCCATTCCGTGTCAACCACGGTGTTGTCTAGCGTAAGGGCTGCTAGTGCTTGTGGGATTTCAGTGTCC